>Ga0209089_10003991_pt1 | contig 12428 bp, 15 predicted proteins | sample ArcticOcean_MG_C_FD_187431 | JGI IMG/M metagenome (GOLD analysis project Ga0209089, IMG submission 187431) | Marine microbial communities from western Arctic Ocean - ArcticOcean_MG_CB2_150 (SPAdes) (version 2) | ecosystem: Environmental > Aquatic > Marine > Oceanic | place: Arctic Ocean: Canada...
AATTTGATCCAAATAAAGTTTATAAAAGACAACCTAATCCAACAAAATTATAAGTATTATGATAATTTTAAATCCTTTTGGTCCAAAAATTGCTCAATTTAAATTTCCAAACTACCTGATGCATAATGCTTATCCATTCTCTACAGAAGGTGAAAGAAGATCGTTTTCTTTTAACACTGAAATAGATAACAACATTGCAAATGTTTTTAAAAAATGAATAAAAAAGAAGTGCAAAAAAACGTATTTGGTGAACCCTTAGAAAATTGTTCTAGTGATCCTGTAACAGGTTGGTATAGAGATGGATGTTGTAATACTGATAAAACTGACCGTGCCTATCATACGGTTTGCGTTAAAGTTACAGATAAATTTTTAATTTGGTCTAAAGAAGTTGGCAACGATCTTATTACACCTCATCCTGAATTTGGTTTTCCAGGTTTAAAAAATGGAGATTCTTGGTGTGTTTGTGCTACTTGGTTTGCCCGATCTATTGATGAAGGTACAGCCTGCTCCATTTACTTAAAGAAAACAAATATAAAAACTTTAGATTTGATACCTATAGATAAATTAAAAAAGCACGCTTTAGATTTAAGTTAATTATTTAGATTTTTTTCATATAATTAATTATATAATTTAGTTAATATTAAGGGTAAAATATTTTTAATAAGCCTAGAGATACCAAACATGAAGACATTACCAAGTTGCGATGATTGTGGAGAAAACAAAACTATTCTTACTCAAGTTAGTAATTTTAATGAAATTAAGTTTCTTTGCTCTGAATGTTACCAATTAAAACATCTTGAAAAAAAATCAATTAAATCAAACGAAGTTTTAAATTATGTGGAAGTTAATAACGTTTGTGAAGAATGCAAAAAAGAAGATGAAAATGTGAAATCTAATTTAATTATGTTTGGTTATAAGATTTGTAATAGTTGTAAAATATCAAAAACTATATTTCCTATCTAAAAATTTCTTGTTACTGCTAGAATACTTATTAGCACAAAGACTTGAATAAACCACGCTATGATAACTACGCCAAGAGCCTTCAATAAACTTTTGTAATTTAAGGTTTGCCTAACTGCTACAACCATACAAGCTAACATCCAAAAAGAAGACCCGATAAACGTAACGAACATCAAATCTGCATTAAAACTAAAAATTCTAATTATTCCAGGTGCGCTTGAAAAGCCAATAGCTCTTAAAAGAGCAACTTGAGTGGTCCTTGTTTTTAAATCTGGAAATAATTTAACGCCAACAAGATAAATAATGTAGGCCCAAGCAAACCAACTAACTAAAGATAAAATTGGAGCTAGAAAAAAACTAACCATACCTAAGTGAGCAGCTCCAATTCCAGTCGCTGAACTTGATAATAAAACTACAATAGCTGCAGATAAAGTTGCATTTTTATCTTTTTGAACTTCATCGAAAACTTCAGGATCAATTTTAATAGATCGGTAAACTCTATTTAACAACAATGAAATCATTGTATTTTATTCTTAAGTTATTGAGAATATTCCCATATCGATTGTATTTATTTTTAATAAATAAATTTATTAAACGTTAAAACTTTAATTAGTTTTTTCAGGCTTATTTAAGTCAGATTCCATTTTCTGCTTTCTTTCATCTTCTCTTAATTTTAATTCTTCTTCCTTTAAATATTGTTCTTTATCATTTCTTTCTCGTTCTTCGTCAAATTTTAACTCCCATTCTTTTAATCTTATTTCTTCTTGTTCTTTTTTCTTTCTTTGTTCTTCGTCTTGTACTCTTTGTTCTGCTTCTAATTTTTTTCGTTCTTCTTCATCCCTCAATCTTTGATCTTCGTCTCGTACTCTTTGTTCTTCGTCTCGTACTCTTTGTTCTTCGTCTCGTACTCTTTGTTCTGCTTCTAATTTTTTTCGTTCTTCTTCATCCCTCAATCCTTGTTCTTCGTCTCGTACTCTTTGTTCTGCTTCTAATTTTTTTCGTTCTTCTTCATCCCTCAATCTTTGTTCTTCGTCTCGTACTCTTTGTTCTTCGTCTCTTAATCTCTGCTCTGCTTGTTCCTTTAATTTTTGTTCTGCGACTCTTAGTCTTAGCTCTTCGTTGTGTAATCTTTTTTGTTCTTCTCTTAATCTCTTATCCTCATTTTTCTTTCTTTGTTCTTCGTCGAAAAATCTTTGTTCTATTTGTTCTTTTAATCTTTGCTCTGCTTCTCTTAACCTTAAATCATCATCTTTTATTTTTAGCTCTTGTTTTTTTATTCTTAATTCCTCATCTTTTAACTTTTGTTTATCTTGATTTCTTATTTTTATAGCTTGAGCTTTAATAAGCTTTTCCCTTAATTTTTCTTTTTCTATTTTTTCTTTTAATTGTTTTCGAGCCTGAGCTTTAATAAGCTTTTCTCTTAATTTTTTTTTTTCTTTTTTTTTTTTTATTTTTTTTTGAGCTTTTTGTTCTCTTTTAGTTTTAATTGTTTTAGTTTTTTTAGTTTTTTGTTTCTGTTTAAATTTATTAAAAGTCTTATCTATTCCTGAAGAAGCTTTTTTTGCCAGTTTGGAAATGTTAATTTTTGATACAAACTTCTTTTTTGTTTTTTTTGTTATATATTTTTCAAACATTATTTTTTATCCTCAACTTCATTTTTTTCTTCGAATAGATCAGCTTTATATTTTCTTAAAAGATAATATGCTACTAATAGATGAAATACAAAAAGTTTTGTGTAGGTTAATATTACAAATAAAGATAAATATTTATTTTTTGTCATGTAATGAGATATAACTAATTTATGTCTAAAAATCAGAAAAAAATTTGGATTACTGGAGCTAGTAGTGGAATTGGTAAAGCATTAGCTTTAAAATTTGCTAAAGAAAATTGGCAAGTATTAATATCTGCACGGAGAAAAAAACTACTAGATGAAATCTCTCAAAACGTTAATATATCTGCTTTTCCATTAGACGTGACTAATGACAATGAAGTTAAAGAAACATTCTCAAATATTATAAATAAATTTAAAGATGTAGACTTATGTGTTTTTTGTAGTGGGGCTTACGATCCAAAATTAGAGCAGGAAATTAATAAAGTTCAAATAAGAAAGATTATGGATGTTAATTTTTTTGGTGTTTTAAATTGTATTAAAACTGTTGAAGATTATTTTAAAAAAAAAAAAGAAGGGCATATTTCTATAGTCTCTTCTGTTGCTGCTTATCGTGGCCTTCCTAATTCAAGCGGTTACGGTCCTTCTAAAGCTGCTTTAACAAATTTAACTGAAAGTTTATACTTTGATTTTAAAAAATTTAATGTGAGAATTTCTTTAGTTTCTCCTGGTTTTATTAAGACACCACTAACAGACAAAAATAGTTTTGAAATGCCTTTTATTAAATCATCAGAATATGCAGCTGAGAAAATGTATAATGGTTTGATTAAAAGCAACGCTTTTGAAATAACTTTTCCAAAATCTTTAACTACTATTCTTAAGTTATTAAGAATACTTCCTTACCGAATATACTTATTGTTGGTTGATAAACTTATTAAACGTTAAAACATTTTAACTATAGTAGTTAACAAAAGTTTAATATTATTTATATGTTAAGCTTATCTAATTCATTAAATTAGAATTATTTTCTAAGACCATTAACAATCGTTCAATATCAGTAAAGTTTTCTAGAATTAAGTGTTTGTTGTAATGTGATACAAGTACAAGCGTTATCATTAAATGATTTAGCTATTTTATGTTACTCTTTTACAAACATTACTGTAAGCTCAGCAACTTTAATACCAAACTTTGTCATAGTTGCTCTGTTAATAGCGACTTTATCGTCTTGTTTAAAAATCCAATCATCAAAAGTAATTTTTATCTCTTTGCCTTTGATGGGAACTAATAAAACATATTCAAATTTAAAAGCAGGACCATAAGAGTATCCTTTAGCTTTGCCAACTACATCACCTGCTGTTCCTTCGTAATTATGTTCATCTAACTTAGTAATTTGCCATTGACGCTTTTGAACCTCTCCATCTGACCAGTTAAATTTTTCATCCAAAATTAACTGTTTGCCGTCCCATTTTCCATTTAAGTCTGCTGAAAATTGCCTTGTAACTTTACCTGATCTATCTTGTAAAAGACCCCAAGCTTTAACATTGCCTGATAAATAGTCTTCTATAATTAATCTTGGTTTTTGATCTTTAAAATCTGTTGGTTTCATCTGATTGCCTGCGCAGTTCGTTAATAAAATAGTAGTTAATAATAAAAATAAAATTTTCATATGTGGTTACTTATTACACAAAGAGAATTGTATCAAATCAATATTTTTAGATTTAAATCCCGCTTCACAATAAGAAAAATAAAAATCCCATATTTTTTTAAACGATTGATCAAAACCCTGTTTGGAAATATCAGTCCAAGAGTTCATAAAGTTTTGCCTCCATTTCTTCAAAGTGTTAGAATAGTGAGACCCGTAGGAGTTATACTCTGTTAATTGCAAGCCAGATTTCTTTGTGTGATACTTTATGGACTGAAGTGACGGAAGAAAACCACCCGGAAATATATATTTTTGAATAAAATCCTCACTTTTTCTATACTGATCAAATAATTCATCTTTAATGATAATAGCTTGTATTGCGCCAATACCGCCGGGCTTTAAATTATTTTTGATCATAGAAAAATATTTATTAAGATATTTTTCCCCAACAGCTTCGATCATTTCAATAGAAGCAATTGAATCGTATTGTCCTGTTACGTCTCTATAATCTAAAAATTTAATATCTACCTTTTCGTTTAATCCAGCATTAAAAATTCTTTTTTTTGCAAACTCTAATTGTTTTTTTGAGATCGTAATACAATCTAATTTAACATCATAATTTTTTGCAAGATGTTCTGCAAACCCTCCCCAACCACATCCTACTTCTAAAACTTTATCTCCTGACTTTGGTTTTATAAAATCTATTAATCTATTGTATTTATTAAACTGTGCGTTAGATAAATCGTCAGTAGGTTTCTCATAAATAGCGCTTGAATAAGTAAGAGTTTTGTCCAGCCAGATAGAAAAAAAATCATTTCCTAGATCGTAGTGTTTAGATATGTGTTCTTTACTTTTGTTTTTAGTGTTTGAAGCAAATATATTATTAAATAAATTCTTTAAGAATTTGATTTTTAAGATACCTGAAAATCTATGAGTTAAATCAATGTTTCTAGCAGTAAGCTCTATCAACGAAGTAAGATCTGAAGTAGTGAATTCATCTCTTACATAACATTCAGCGAGACCAGTACTTCCACCCTTTAAGATGTCAAAATAAAATTTTGGATTGTGAATTTCAATATCAGCTTTAACAATACCATTTGGTTCACCAAAAAATTTTTTTTCTTGGTTGTAATTTTTTAAATTTAAACTTCCATCTTTAATTAATTTCAATCTATTCAATATAAAGTTTTCAGATATTGTTGATGGACTAAAATTCATTTTTCTAAAGATATATTGTTTTTAATTTTGACTTCTCTTTTTTGGAATATAGCTCCTTTTTTCCATAAACGTAATGCTTCATAGTGTACCGATAAAATTATTTTTAAAGTCATCATAGGGTGTATAAAGAAATTTATTATTAACTGTTTTAATGACATAGGTTGTTTTTTTCCTACCTGGCATGCAACTAAAACTTTATCTATCTTATCTGTTTGTTTAATAAGTATTTTAATATTCTCACCAGGTTCTGTCAGCCTAAAATTGTATAAAGTATCCATTTCAATAAAAGGTGATACATAAAATTTTTTGTTACACTGTTGAGTAATTATTTTCAAATTATCTGCCACTGGAAAAACATAAGTATGTTGTTCGTTAAATGTATTCTTAACTTCATATAAGATAGCTTTAAGAATGTTTCCTTCATAGCAATAAAAAATACTTAATGGATTAAACACGTAACCAAATATTCTTGGAAAACATAATAGTTTTATTTTAGAAATATTAAAATTTAAATTATATTTTTTTAAATTTGTTTTTACCCATTCGGTTAAATCACTTCCATCACGGGAACCATGATCTTTATTATAAAAACTAAAAATATTAAATTTATTAAATGAAAATATGCCTATTTTTTTATGAAGTTCTTCAAGTTCAGTTAGATCGAATAAAATAGAAAAAGTTTTATAAGAAAAATAATGTCTTACTGGTTTGAATCTTCTATGGGTGACAAAACCTCTGTATATACAAGTTTCCATTTATGTTCTTAAATGTTTCAGCATTTCTAGAGATGATTTTAAACCATCTTCATGAAAGCCATAACCAAAATAACTTCCACAAAACCAAGTTCTTTTCTTGCCTTGAAGTTTATGAAGGTCTTTTTGAAGTATAAATGTTTTAGAATTTAAATAGGGATGAGTAAAATTAACTTTTTTAATTACTTTATCAGGTTTAACTTCGTGAATTGGATTTAGCGTTAAGTAATAATTTTCTTGCGTGTTTAAATTTTGAAGATTATTTAACCAATAAGTAACACATGTACTGCTTAAGTCGTTTTTGGAAATAGAGTTCCAGCTAGACCAAGCTAACTTTCTTTTAGGCATAAGACTCTCATCGGTATGTAGATAAGCAACGTTATCCACGTATTTAAATTCTTTTAATATGCTTGTTTCCTCTTCAGTTGGGTCTTCTAATAAGCCCAAGCTTTGGTCGGCATGAGAGGCTAGAACAACGTGATCGTACTCTAAGTGCTTATCATTATTACTAATTGAAATTTCAACATTCTCTTCGCTTCTAGAAATTTTATTTACTTTATGGTTTTTAAAATACTCGCCACTAATTTTTTGTAGAACTTTACTTACATACGTTCTACTTCTACCTGTAACCGTGTACCATTGCGGTCTATTCTTTAGTCGAAATAATCCATGGTTTACAAAAAAATTCAGAAATAATTTAAGCGGCATATCTTTAGCTTTTAAAAAAGGCAAAGACCAGATTGCAGCTACCATTGGAATAATATGAAAGTTTACAAAGTATTTTGACATTTTAGATTTTTCTAAGTAACTTCCTAACGTTTCATTGTCTATATTTTCATTAAGTAAAAGAGGAGCATTTTTATAAAATGATATGATTTCTGATATCATCTTTATAAATTTAGGATTAAAAATATTTAGTTTATTTACAAAAAGAGCTTTTAATCCTTTGCCCCCATATTCTACCATTGAATCCTTAATAGAAACCGCAAATGACATATCACTTTTTTCATAGGCAACTTCTAAGTCGTCAAAAAATTTGAATAAATTAGGATAAGTAAGTTCATTAAAAACAATAAAACCTAAATCTACTGCAACTATAGTTCCAGTATTTGTCTTAATATCATAAGTATAAGAGTGGCCACCAAAATGATTATCTTGTTCAAATAAATCTACTTTATGTTTTTTTGAGAGATGGTAGGCCGCTGATAGGCCCGAAATTCCTGATCCAATAACCGCAACTTTCATTTTCTACTAAGCTGCTTCGTCTTTGTATTCATCCATAGAAGGGCAAGAACAAACTAAATTTCTATCACCATAAACATTGTCTACTCTTCCTACTGGTGCCCAGTACTTGTTGTGTCTTAGAAACTCATTTGGAAAAGCCGCTTGCTCTCTTGTATACTTGTGTAACCATTCATTAGCCGCAAGTTCACGATAAGTATGAGGGGCATTCTTTAATGGATTGTCATTTTTGTCAAATACACTTTGCTCCACTTTATCGATTTCTTTTTTAATAGAGATTAATGCATTGCAAAATCTATCCATCTCTTCTAGGTTTTCACTTTCAGTTGGCTCGATCATGATTGTTCCTGCTACTGGCCAAGACATTGTTGGAGCATGGTACCCATAATCGATTAATCTTTTTGCTAAATCTTCTTCGGAAATTCCTGACTTAGCTTTAATAGGTCTAATATCAATAATACATTCATGAGCAACGTTTCCATTTTTTCCGGTGTATAAAACTTTAAAGTCAGAAGATAGTTTTTTAGCAATATAATTAGCGTTTAAAATTGAAACTTGTGATGCTTTCTTGAGCCCTTCTGCGCCCATCATCTTTATATACATCCAAGAAATTGGTAAAATACTTGAGCTTCCCCAAGGTGCTGCGGAAACAGATCCCATTCCATTGATTGGGCCACATTCCTTAACGATATTATGATTGGGTAAAAAATCTTTTAAATGCTTAGCACAAGCTATAGGTCCCATTCCTGGTCCTCCACCTCCATGTGGAATACAAAATGTTTTATGCAAGTTGATATGACATACATCTGGTCCAAACTTACCGGGTTTAGCTACTCCAACAAGTGCATTAAGGTTGGCCCCATCCATGTAAACTTGACCACCTTCTTTATGAATAATTTCACAAATTTCTATAATTTGTTCTTCAAATACACCATGTGTTGAAGGATAGGTTACCATTAAGGCTGCCAAATCTTTTGAATATTTTTCAGCTTTTTCTTTCAAATCTTTAACGTCAACATTTCCATCTTCGTCACAATTGACAACAACAACTTTCATTCCACTCATTTGAGCACTTGCAGGATTTGTACCGTGTGCAGAATTTGGAATTAGACAAACATTTCTGTTCCCTTGTTTGTTTTGTTTGTGGTATTTTCGAATGGTCATTAGCCCAGCATATTCACCTTGTGCACCTGAATTAGGTTGTAAAGAAACAGCATCAAAACCTGTGATTTCTTTTAAATCATTTATTAGATCATTAAATAAATGATGGTACCCTTTCATTTGTTCAGTTGGCACAAAAGGATGGGGTAATGAAAATTCTTTCCATGTAATAGGAATAAGTTCAGCAGTAGCATTTAATTTCATTGTACAAGAACCAAGTGCTATCATTGATCGGTTTAGTGCAATATCGCAATCTTCTAATTTTTTTAAATACCTAAGCATTTCTGTTTCTGATTGATATTTATTAAAAACTGGGTGTGTTAAATATTCTGAGGTTCTTTCTAACTGACTTGGAATATTGTTTAATTCTACTTTTGTTGTTTGATTATACTTTTTATTTGATCCAAATATTTCTAACAACGTATTCACATCTTCTAATTTTTTTGCCTCATCAAATGCAACTGAAATCATTTCATTGTTTACATTTCTTAAATTAATTTTTTTAGCTAGTGCTTTCTCATATATTTCTTTTGTTTTGTCTTGGGTTTTTATAGTTACTGTATCAAAAAATTTATCACTCAATATTTCAAAACCTGCAGACTTAGCTCCTTCAGAAAAAAGTTTCGCTAACTTTGAGGTTCTATTTGCTATTTTTAAAATACCTTTAGGACCATGATAGATTGCAAATGCCGCAGAAATAATTGCGAGTAAAGCTTGAGCGGTGCAAATATTACTAGTTGCTTTGTCTCTTCTAATATGTTGTTCACGAGTTTGAAGGGATAATCTGTAAGCTTTCTTTCCGTAACGATCTACTGAGACACCAATAATACGTCCTGGCATTGATCTTTTAAATTCTTCTTTAGTTGCAAAAAAAGCAGCATGAGGTCCACCGTACCCCATTGGAATTCCAAATCTTTGAGCACTTCCGACAACAATGTCCGCACCCAATTCAGCTGGTGTTTTTAATTTTGTTAAAGATAAAAGGTCAGCAACTACAATAGCTTTTCCCCCTTTCTTGTGAATTTGGCTAATAGCTTCACTAGGATCAATAATATCTCCGAGTGTTCCAGGGTATGGAAGAACACCGCATATTAATTCTTCATTAACGCTAGATAGAAAATCTTTTTGATTTCCAATTAATAATTTTAACCCGAATGGTTCTGTTCTAGTTTTTATAAGATCAATAGTTTGTGGATTGCAATCATTAGAGACAAAAATATGATCGGAATTATTCTTATCGATACGTTGGCACAAACCAACAGCTTCAGCAGCAGCTGTTGACTCATCTAATAATGAAGCGTTGGCAATATCCATGCCCGTCAAGTCAGTTATAACTTGCTGAAAATTTAATAACATTTCCAGACGACCTTGAGCCACTTCGGGCTGATAGGGCGTGTAAGAAGTATACCAACCTGGGTTTTCTAAAATATTTCTTAAAATAACATTAGGTGTGAAAGTGTTATAATAACCCATGCCAATAAAATTCCTAAAAATTTCATTCTTCTTTGAAATAGACTTTAATTTTTTTAAAGCATCATTTTCAGAAATTGGTTCGTCGACTTTAAGCTCTTCTGACAAAAGAATTTTTTTAGGAACGGTATTCTTCATTAAATCATTTAATGATTTAGCACCAACTGCCTGGAGCATTTTTTCCTGATCCCTTTGTGAGGGGCCAATGTGTCTTGCTAAAAACTCTTTTGAATTATCATCAATCATTTAACTTGGGCTTTCTGCTACAAATTTATCATAGTCCGTTTTACTCATTAAACTATTAAGCTCAGAATTATTTTTAATTTTTATTTTAAAGAACCAACCAGCACCTTCAGGATCTGAGTTTATACTTGATGGATCTTCAACTATTAATTTATTGTTTTCAACTACTTCACCTGAAAGAGGCGAATAAACATCGCTAGCTGCCTTAGTTGATTCAACGACAGCTGCTTGTTCATTTTGCTCAATTACTTTTCCTTTTTCAGGCACTTCAACGAATACGATATCACCCAACATTTCAGTTGCGTGTTTGGTAATACCAATAGTTGCAACGTCTCCTTCTATTTGTACCCATTCATGTTTTTTTGAAAATTTTTTTTCACTCATATAGTTTCCTTATTTTGAATAACTTTTTTTATAAAAGGGAAGTTGAGCAACTTTTGCATCATATTTTTTTCCTCTTACTTCCAGTTTAATCTTAGTTCCAATTTCTGAAAAATTAGAATTGACATATCCCATCGCTACAGGTGCATTTACACTTGGACCAAACGTGCCGCTTGTTACTGTTCCAATTTCTTTATCTTCAATTGTAAATATTTTTGTTCCTTCTCTAGCTATAATTTTTCCTTCAGGCAAAATTCCTACTCTTAGTTTGGAACTTCCTTTATTAATATTTTCTTTAATTTTTTCCCAACCGTTAAAGCCACCTTCTTCTCTTCTTTTTTTAGCTATTGCCCATTTTAAATTAGCTTCAATAGGGTTTATTTCTTCATTTAGTTCATGTCCGTACAAACATAATCCAGCTTCTAATCTTAGAGTGTCTCTAGCGCCTAATCCTATAGGTTTAACCTTACTATCTATTAAATTTTTAATAAAAATTTCTACTTTATTATTGTGTATAGACATTTCAAAACCGTCTTCTCCCGTATAGCCAGATCGAGTTACATAAAGTTGATCTCCTTCAAATTCAAAAGTATCTCCGTGCATAAATTTTAGGTTGCTTATTCCTTTAATATATTTTTCTAAAATCTCAGCAGATTTGGGTCCTTGTACTGCAATCAAAGATGTTTGTGTACAGAGGTGAGATTTATGGCTTGCATCTAAATTTTTTGATATTTGTTTAACGTCATTATCTTTACAGGCAGCATTTAATATAATACAGAATCCTTTTTCTCTTCTAGTAATAATAAGATCGTCAATTACTCCTCCATTGTCATTTAATAAAAAAGAATATTTGGACTGATTTAAATTCAGTCCTTTTAAATCAGCTGGTATAATTTTTTCTAATGCTTCTTCAAGCAATTTTCCTCCACTTACATAAAATTGACCCATATGTGAAACGTCAAAAAAACCAGCAAAAGTTCTTGTTGAGATATGTTCTTTGACAATACCTTCGGAGTATTGAATGGGCATTTCATAGCCTGCAAATGACATAAACTTTGCACCTAAATTTTTATGATAATTATATAAAGCTGTTTTTTGTACTTCCATAATAACTCTTTTATTTCCCCAATCTGTCTGTGGTACCTGAGAGTTTTGCTCCTTCGGTGAGGCTTACGCCTGCTTTCCAGAGTTATTATTTTAACGGTCCTTTTGCCTGAGAGTTTCCTGGGTGTTGCTCCTTCGGCCTTGAATTTTGTTGAGTGCTCCAATGTTAAATACTCAACGGTTATCAACGTCTCCCGTTATATTTCATCTTAACTATTTCTTCTTTCAAACTTAGGTAAGTCTAACATAATCGCTGAAGGTTTATCAATTGCTAAGTGTGACCAACTGCTAACGGGGTGTGACCAACTGTGACTGAGTGTGACCAGATAGAGTCCAAAAGATCAAAGAATAAACGTATAGAGTCGTCGGTGCTGTTGCACCTCCTCCTAGTCCAGCAAGTAACTGAACATTAAAAATATAGGGGTCTCATTGAATTTGAGTTTTTAGAAAGTTAGTTAATTGTAAATCCACTTAACGTTTAGATGTTACTTATATGTTAGCCTATAGACTTAGTCTTGGACTCTTATAAGCGATCCCAAACCATTTTGTAATTCAAGATATTTCTTAACGTTTAGATCAGATTTAATTAAAGGTACTTTATTATTTAAAAAAATTTTAGAAATTTTGATTAGTTTAAAACTTTTGT
>Ga0209089_10004003_pt1 | contig 12407 bp, 9 predicted proteins | sample ArcticOcean_MG_C_FD_187431 | JGI IMG/M metagenome (GOLD analysis project Ga0209089, IMG submission 187431) | Marine microbial communities from western Arctic Ocean - ArcticOcean_MG_CB2_150 (SPAdes) (version 2) | ecosystem: Environmental > Aquatic > Marine > Oceanic | place: Arctic Ocean: Canada...
AACAGATCACTCATATGAATTGCTGTTACTTTCACTTTATATTCTCCTGTATTATTTTTTCTATTGCTATTACTGTTTCATCTAAATCTTCGTTTACAAATTGAAATTTAAAGTTATCTTTAAATTCAATTTCTATAGCAAACCGTTTTAATCGATTTTTGATTAATTTTGCAGATTCATCTCCTCTCTGGCTCAGCCGTTCTTCCAAAACCTCCAATTGTTCGGGAATATCATCACCAGGTGGTTCAATAAAAATGCCAATCGTTTCATCAGGGAATTCATCCATCAAGCTTAATCCCCCTTTCACATCAATATCCAATAGCATTACTCCCCCCTCATCTAATACATCTTCAAGAGGTTCCATAAGAGTACCATATTTATTACCATGTACCCATTCCCATTCCAGAAAATCACCAAATTTTACACAATGTTCAAATTTATCATTGGTCATTTGAATATAATCTTTTCCATCCACCTCATCTTCCCTTAATGGGCGAGTTGTAACTGAAACAGAAAATTTCCAATTTGGATTTCTTGTTAATAATTTTTTACATACGGAGGTTTTTCCAGTTCCGGATGGAGCTGATAAAACTACTAAACTGCCTGTATTCATACGATATTTTGCACCTGTTCTCTTATTTTTTCTAATTCATCTTTCATATCTACAGCCAGATGACTTATTTTTATTTCATCTGTCTTAGAACCAATTGTATTGATTTCCCTCCCCATTTCCTGAAGAAGAAAATTTAATTTTTTTCCCTTATTTTCCTTCGAATTCATATAATTTGTAAATAAATCAATATGGCTATTTAAGCGAACTAATTCTTCCGTGATATCTTTTTTTTCCGCTAAAATTGCAACCTCCTGATATAGGCGAGATTCATCTAATTTTATGTCATCCACCAATATTTGAATTTTCTGCTTATACCGTTCCATATTATCATCTCGATCTGATACTGTTTTTTTACGAATTTTATCTACCAATTCAATCAATAATTCCAAACGCATGGATAAATCTGATTTAATATTATTCCCTTCACTAATGCGATTTGATTCTACCTCACTTAAAGTCTTATTTAAGACAGAGAGAAAAACTATTTTTAATTCATCTTCATCTTTTTGTTCCCCAATTATAAAAATTTCAGGGAGTCTTAGAATATCACCCATTGTTGGAAAATCATCTCTATTTGATGTTTTCTGGATATCTTTTACCACTGCCATATACTCTTCCAATTTATCCTGATTCAATGTTAAGCTATTTTTTCCATCAGAAAAATATTCAATCTTTGCGGATAAACTCACCCTTCCCCTTTCACACCTTTTTTTAACTATCCTATAAGCCTCATCTTCAAAAGGGAGAAGTGCTTTTGGTAACCTGGGTGAAAAATCCAAAAATCGACTATTTATGGTACGAATTTCTACTGTTAAAATCAGTTGATCATTTTGCTCATCCGATCTTCCATATCCGGTCATACTTGATATCAATTTGTTCCTCTGTTATATATGGGGTGGTGTTTCCTTAATATTCCAAGATTTATATAATAATACTTTTTATTATTAACCTCAAAGAAATTAAGGTGTTATTTTACCCTTAATCCAGTTTAACTTTTCAAGGAAAATTCCCACGGATATAATTTGCGATTGCTCAAATGGAATATTTTTGGACGGTGCCAAAAAAGCATAATCAATATGAACCAAATTAAAATTCAATCCAATTCCCAAACTAAACCGGCTATCGTGAGAAAGTCCTCCTCTCAAAATTACAATCTCATTACGTCTATGTAATTCTACGCCAACATGATAATAGAGCGGGGAATTCCCCATCATTTTGGAGCCCATATCAATTCCTAATAAAAATGAAGCCAATTGAATTTGTCCCCCTGCAGTTATAAGCGGAACCATGGTTTCACTTTTCCCGGTACTCCATTTATTTATACTTAAAATATCTTCAACCCTGAGACTGAAACCTATCTTCTTTTCGTACATTTGGACCAAAGTAGAAACATCACCTGAAATTCCCCATGCTTTAAATTCTGCTAAATTAGTATAGGTTGGCTTTAAACATATCCCAAGTGCAAAATTGTTATACCGATGCAGGAATGCAACTTTTAATCCCAATTCATTTTGGGAAAATTCCCTTATATTATTATAATTAATTTCTCCAATTTCAGGTGTATAGTTACCATTATCAACCCAGGCTGAGCGAGTATCAGAAATATTATTAATATTTCTATTTACTAACTTAATAAAAATGGGAGATTTTTTCTCTTGAAATGTTCCATAATTAAGATAGGATACAGAACTAACTCTTGATAATCCTGAAAATTTATCTTTAAGGGAAAAATGAACCGATGATCCTTGTGCATGAATTAGTGATAATGGGTTTCTCCCATCAGCTATAGAAATACTATATCCTCCCATACCTGCACTGCGGGCATCTTGACCATCAAGAAATAATTCACCTCCAAACTGAACGGTTTCCGCCATGGTCAAATTGGATAATAATGCCATTATGATTAACTTAACAACCATGTTTCTTTTTCAGCTCATCTAGTTTGGATAACGCATCTAAGGGGGTCATTTCATTTACATTCAATTCTCCCAACTCTTTCTTCAGAGCTTGTTCTTTTTCTGAAAATAAATCCATTTGCGGTTTCATTTCCAAATTAACTTCAGGAGTATAGCCTCTATCCATATTACTGTGTTTATGCAGCAATTCCTTTGCTCGTTGGATTACAACTCTAGGAAGTCCTGCCATTTCAGCCACATGAACTCCATAACTTTTATCAGCTCCACCTGGAATAATTTTTTTCAAAAATATAATTTTATCCCCAAACTCTTTTACGGCTACATTCAAATTTATTGCCCGGGGTAACTGGTCAGCCAAAGAAACCAATTCATGATAATGAGTTGCAAAAAGGGTTTTGGCTTGCACATCTTTATGACTGTGCAAGTATTCAGTTACTGCCCAAGCAAGTGAAAGCCCATCATAGGTAGATGTTCCTCGACCAATTTCGTCTAATAAAATCAAACTTTTTTCTGTGGCATTATTTAATATATTAGCAGTTTCATTCATTTCCACCAGAAATGTTGATTCTCCACCTGCCAAATTATCACTTGCACCAACACGTGTGAATAGTTTATCAATTACACCTATTCTTGCAGAATCAGCAGGAATATAACTTCCCAATTGAGCCAATATTGTAATAAGCCCAACCTGTCTAAGATAGGTGCTTTTTCCTGCCATATTAGGTCCAGTTATAATAGCTATTTGAGTTTCATTATTATTAAGGTCTAGATCATTGGGAATGAAATCTTCACCCATTGGCAGTAAGTCTTCAACTACAGGATGCCGACCATTTTTAATAGTAATAAAAGAGGATTCGTCTATTTCAGGACGACAATAATCCCTGCTAATTGCTAATTGACTTAATGCTGCTGCAACATCCAATCGGGCAATAACCTTGGCATTTTTCTGAATTAAATTTGCATATTCCATAATCTCATATTGCAGCGATTCAAAAATACCTGCTTCTAAAGAAACAATTTTCTCCTCGGCAGAAAGAATCTTAACTTCGTATTCTTTTAATTCTTCTGTAAAATAGCGCTCTGAATTGGTAAGAGTTTGTTTGCGTATATAATGTTCAGGTACTTTTTCGACATGGGTTTTAGTAACTTCAATGTAATATCCAAATACTCGATTATAACCAACCTTTAAACTGGGAATATTATTATTTTTCTGTTCCTCTTTTTGCATATCTGCCATCCATTGGCTGGCATTTGCTGACAAATACCGAAGTTCATCAAGCTCAGAAGATATGCCTGCTTGTATATATCCACCTTTCTTTGTGGAAATGGGAGGGTCCACTTTAATTTGGTTCAATATTTTCTCCATTATTTCAGAAGAGTTTTCAAAATGTCCCAGCAGTCTTTTCAAAACTGGAGTTTTCTTTTTCACTAATTTTTTAATGATTGGAATTTTCGCCAACGTATTTCCAGCATTTATTAAATCTCTGGGGTTCGCTTTTTCGCTGGCAACTTTGCCAATGATACGTTCTAAATCCGAAGTTTCTCTTAATATATTTTGTATGGATTCAAGCAACTCCGGATGATTAATAAACTCGCTAATTCTATCTAAGCGTTCATTGATTTTAATTGGATCAGTAAGCGGTTGCCGTAACCATTTTTTTAATTGCCTGCTACCTGCACCTGTGATAGTCTGATCAATAGTGCCAACCAAAGTGCCATGAATTCCCTGCGTTGAAAGTGATTTAAATATTTCAAGATTACGAATGGTAAATGCATCCAAACTCATAACACCCTCTTCTTCTAAAATAGAAAGTGGTTGAATATGTTTAATTCGACCTCCAAAATTTTTATCTATATAATATAATGCACAACCAGCGGAGGTAATAGCAAGAGGATTATCTTCAATTCCAAACCCCTTTAATGATGATACATTATAAAATTCGGTGAGACTTTCATAGGCAGTATCAAGACTTCTGCACCAATCAGGAATTGTAGTTGTAAAAATCTCCTCTCCTTTGGTAATCAGTCGAAAATCATCCACTTGATCTTCAGAAATTATAATTTCAGAAACATGGAATTGCTTTATTAACGATAGCAAATCTTCGTGATTTCGGCTGCATGTATAAAATTCTCCCGTAGAATGGTCTAATATCGCTATTCCGCATTTTCTTTTATCAAATACTACTGAGCATAGGAAGTTATTCTCCTTTTGGTCCAAATATTTATCAGATAAAGCCGTGCCTGGAGATAATACCTCCACCACTTCACGTTTAACAATTCCTTTAGCAAGTTTTGGATCTTCCACTTGTTCACAGATTGCCACCCTGTGTCCCGCCTTTAAAAGTTTGTGAAGATGTTGATCCAGAGAATGGTAGGGAAATCCAGCTAAGGGTACAGTAGAGGCTGCTCCATTGGCACGTTTTGTGAGAGCTATTCCCAAAATTTCAGAAGTCAAAACAGCGTCCTCATCAAAGGTTTCATAAAAATCTCCCATTCTAAAAAGCATAATTGAATCTGGGTGGTTTTTTTTCGCATTCCAAAATTGCTTCATTACCGGAGTAGTGTTTTGATTTTTCATCTCACCAATTTTCGGGCATTACCTTCCCGATAAGTAATTTTCTGTTTATCAAAATATTCCAACAAGGGTACCGCATATTTTCGTGAAGTATGAGCAAGCTCTTTGAACTCAGAAACAGACATTTCTGGATTTTTTGAAAAATGGTGAGTTACCTTTTCTTTAAGTTTAATAAAATTTGATTGAGTAAACATGAGGTTTCCATCTATTCGCAACAACTTACCCTGTTGCTCAGCCACATTCAATACCTGCATGAGTTTTTCTTTAGAGTTTCCCGTTTTCAATGATAATTGTGCGAGCGTAGATGAGGTGAAACCCTCCTGATCCAGCTGTCTTAAAATACTAATTTGAAGGGAATCATCCTCATTATTGAGAGTAATTGAAAATTCTGGGTCCAAATATAATTCACCCTTTTGGGAAATAGATTCAGCATCCAACATCGACTTTAATAATGCTTCTAATATTGAATCCTCACATCCAAGATATTGTCGAATCTTCTCTTTTTGAGCTCCAGCATTTAATGGATTCTTTTTATGAAAACCCTTCAAATATTCTTGAACATTATTTGTCAATTTATCCCATTGATTATGTGTGAGTAGCCACTTCCCCTGTTTATGGGTGAGCCAAAATAATTCTTCCCTCTCCTTAACCAAATTAATTATTTGTTCTTTTGATATTCCCAAGCGGTATTGGAGTTTATCTGGAGTAATCGGTTTTGCTCCTTCATCTTGTACAAGCTGAATGAGTTGATTTGATTTTGGACTATCATATAAATTTTGCAATTTTTCCTTTATGATTTTCCATTTTTCTTCAATTAGGACCTCTATCACCTCTCCTCCACCAATAGTAATAACCGGAGAGAAACTCCTCATTATAAATTTATCACCCCTCGCAGCAACCATAGGATGTTCAAGACGCAAAAGAGCCGGACACTCATTTCCAGGTTGGAGGGTTTTTCCAACAGCTAATGCTATCCGTGCCATAACTTCCTGCGTTCCTAAATGAATGCGGACTCTCTGATTTTGGACAATTTGTTTCTGTGCCGAATTTAGTAGTCTCAATTTTACACCCATTTGATCGATGGATTGAAGATAACCCATTTCAGCAATTTGGCTCCCCCGTACAATTTGTTTTATTTCAACTCCCTGAAGATTTATTGCTGCACGGTCACCAGTTTCTACTTGCTGAACCTCCTCTCCATGAGATTGTAATCCTCTCACTCTTGATTTTACACCTCCCGGTAATAATTCAACTGAGTTCCCAATTTTTAAAGTTCCTGAATTTACTGTACCAGTTACTACGGTGCCATATCCTTTCATGCTAAAAACTCGGTCAACATGCAGCCTGAAAATTCCCCGATCCTGTTTTTCGGGAACTTTTTTACATATATCCAGCAAAGTGGTTTTTAATTGGTCAACCCCATCACCAGTTTCTGCTGATACTTTTAAAATAGGGGCATTTTCCATAAAAGTCCCTTGGAGAAGTTCGCCAATATCCAATTCAACCAGTTCTAACCAATCATCATCCGACAGATCAATTTTATTTATGGCAACGACACCTATGGGGATATCCAATAAATTAAGAATTTCGAAATGTTCACGGGTTTGAGGCATTATACCATCATCTGCAGCTATCACCAGCAAGGCTATATCAATGCCAGAAACACCTGCCATCATATTTTTTACAAATTTTTCATGTCCGGGAACATCAATTAATGTAGTATTTTCATCTAAGAATGCAAAGCCTATATCAATGGTCATCCCCCGTTTTTGTTCTTCAGTGAGAGTATCTGTATTAACACCTGTGAGTGCTTTTACAAGAGCAGTTTTTCCATGGTCAATATGCCCGGAAAGTCCAATTACAGTTTGTTTCATTTGAGGATTTTTACAAGTGTTGAGAGTAGTCGTTTTTCCTGAGTTGGAGGAATAGCCTTTAGATCAATATGAAAACGGTTCCCTGTAATATATCCTAAAACAGGATTTTCGGACATACGAAAATTACGACTCAATTCAGAGGCTTTAATACCACCCTTAAACACTATTGCTGCGCTGGGAAAATTTTCCAATGGCAATGAACCACTACCAGCCTCCACATCTGTGGGAATCACTGCTATCATGTACTTTTCTTTTAAGGCAGGAGATAGTCTTTTAATTATTTTATTACCCAAATTAATTAATTCTTTTTGACTTCGATTGAACAATTCCATTGACATATTTTCATTATGAAATTTGGTCGAGGTCAAATACGTCCGCAATATGGCTTCCAAAATAGCAAAGCTGAATTTATCACACCGAAGTGCTCTGTATAATGGATTTCTATGAATCTTTTTTATCAAGGATTTTTTACCGCAAATAATTCCAGCTTGAGGTCCCCCTAACAATTTATCTCCACTGAAAGATACCACACTGGCACCGGATTTTAAATAACTTAGTACTGTGGGTTCATGGGGAAATCCTAATTTATGAAAGTCTGCAATGGCTCCGCTTCCCAAATCTAATAATAATGGAATATTTTTCTTTTTTGCCAGAGAACAAAGTTTATTCAAATCTACTGTTTCTGTAAATCCCATTACCTTGAAATTGCTGGTATGTGCTATTAGAATAGCACCAGTTTCATTGGTTATTGCGTTGGAATAATCTTTCAAATGGGTTTTATTGGTGGTGCCTACTTCAACCATTTTACATCCAGACTTTCCTATCACTTCGGGGATTCGAAATGAACCACCAATCTCCACCTGTTCTCCTCTACTAATGATCACTTCTTTACCCTCCGCTAGTGCATTTAACATGAGCAATACAGCGGCAGCATTATTATTCACAACCAGAGCTGCTTCAGAACCTGTTAATGCATTCACTAAAGCTTCCACATGATTATTCCGTTCTCCACGTTTGCCGGATGGTAAATCCAATTCTAAATTTGAATACGGTAATACATTTTCCACGGCATTCGATACCAATTTAGTAGAGAGTGGCGCTCGTCCCAATCCGGTATGCAGAATAATTCCTGTACCATTAATGACCTGTTTCAGATTTTGAGAAACAACATCATCAATAGCCAGCTTTACTTTTTTGAATGTATAATTAGGAATACTATGGATAGAGTGGGAGTTTTGGATATCCTGCCGCACCTCATTTAAAATGGTACGAATAGTTTGCAGAACTAACGGATATGGGGCTGTATTTATTTCATTTTGAAATTTAGAAAGGATTTCATCTACGGAGGGGATTTCTCGAAAAGCCGCCCGGACCTGATCTGAATTACTCAACCTTTATTCCCTTTCTTAATAATTAATCGGCTACTTTCCATTCTTACATTCGTCAATTACATCCAGTAATTTATCAATTAGGGTATCCGATTGAAAGCCATTTAAAATGGTAATAATGAAAATAGGGAATTCTTCATCTGGAAGTACATCTTCAAACTCATCAAATATATCGGTTTCATCCAAGATGGTATCAATATCTTTACCCATTTCCTGTTCTTTTTCAATAAACTTCTGAAGATTGAAAATATGTTTCTTCAATTCATCCCTGCTCATGGATATAAGGGGTTTGTTTATCATGCAAGCACAGCAGCTTCATCCACTTCGTCTAACTGGTCATCTCCCAAATATTTATTAGCATATTTTTTATAGACACCCTCTTTTACAAATATTTCAAATAGATCCTGATCTATCTCATAATCTTTTTTCATATAACCCATTATTCGCATGGCTTGAGATAGTTTTTTACCATCCTTATAGGGGCGGTCTGCTGCAGTTAGAGCCTCATAAATATCAGCAATGGCCATCATTTTTGCCTGAACACTCATCTCCTCATCTTTCAAGCCCTTTGGATACCCCGTACCATCCAGCTTTTCATGGTGACCTCCAGCAAATTCAGGAATTTTACGCAGTTTTTTCGGATAGGGGAGTTTTTCCAGCATTTCAATGGTGATGACAATATGGTCATTGATAATTTCCCGCTCTTCCGGCAGCAGAGTTCCTTTGGGTATTTGCAAATTCCGCACATCTTTTTCATCAAATAAATTTATTTCTTCACCTTCTAATTTCCATTTATAATTTCCTATGTCAGCTACTCTTTTTTGATCTTCTTCTTCCATAAATTCACCTCCCCTATTGGTTTTTTGGATGAAGGTTTGATCTGAACTGAACTGGTTAGTTTTGGTTTCTAATTCCGTTTCCAATGTTTTAATCGCACCATTTGTCGAACCCTTTTCCATTAGTGAAATTTGCTTTTTCAGCATTGAAATTTCGGCATCTCGCTTTAAGACTTCAAAACGAGTATCCATCACTTCAATTCTATCTGTAATTGTTTCCAGTTTCATTCCTTTATCTACCACATGAGGAGGTGTAGCTACTTTGCCGCAGTCATGCAGCCAACCAGCAAGATAAAGTTCATAGCGTTCATCTTCTGTCATTGTAAAATCTGCATACTTGCCCTCTGTAGTTTTCTCAACTGCATCAGCAAGCAGCATTGTAATTTCAGGTACTCTTTCGCAATGCCCACCGGTATAGGGAGATTTTTTATCAATGGCAGTTGCAATAAGTTGAATAAATGACTCAAAAAGATTCTTCAGTTCAACCACCAACCTTTTATTAGTAAGAGCCACAGCGCCCTGTGATGCAAGAGACTCAACCTGTTTCAGCATATCATCTGAAAAAGAAATGGTCTTATCAGTCCTGGGATCTTTAGCGTTAATAAGTTGCATTACACCAACTATATCATTTTCATGATTTTTTAACGGAACTGATAGCACAGATTGAGTACGATAGCCTGTATTTTTATCAAAATTCTTCGCTCCGGTAAAATCGAAACCCTTTTCTTTGTAAGCATCTTTAATATTGACTATTTTTCCTGTATTTGCAGAATATGCCACAATACTTGAATGATTTGGAGTTTCGTCTTCATTAAATAGCTGCATTGGTGGAATAGTAATTTCAACACCCGTTGTACCACCCTGAGAAAAATTCATGGATTCTGTAGCCATTATTTCAAATTTCATGGTTTTACCATCTTGACTAATCATGTATAGAGTTCGACCATCAGCATTGGTTATATTTTTAGCCTCGTCCATAATGAGTTCAAAAATAACATTAATATCATCTTCTGTAGATAAAGCGAGACCAATCTCTTGCAAGCGTTTAACTCGATTTTCTAAAACAGTACATTTTTCTTTCAGGGTCATGATATATCTCCAATTAAGTGTTTATATAGTAAATTTTCGTCGGATTAAGAGTGCTAAATGTAATGTAATTACATAAGTTTTTTCAATAAAATTGCAAATAATACTGCAGGTATTAAAAATAAGGCCATACTGGGGAAGATATAATTAATGGATACCATTTCGCCTAAGTACCCGCCTATGACTCCAGCCAATGAACCAACACCAAAACTAATGCCTGCTGAAAAACCATATATTACACCCCTTTGATCATTGGAAGTAACATCTGCTAATAGACTATTGTTTACCGGTTGAAACATAAAATTTACTGCCCCCAATACTCCAGTGATACCTACCAAATACCAACCTTGATAAAATGCCATCAAAACTAAAAATGGAATATTAAGCGCTACCACCCAAATATACAGATTTTTTCGGTGAAAACGTTCACCCAAGCGCCCACCCAATAGCTGACCAAAAACTCCCAATAACAAAACGAATCCCGTTAAAAATCCGCTACCCACCACAGCACCAAAACCTGTTTGCACGGATTCAGTAAAATAATAGGGAAGAAAATTAAATAAACCATGGTGTGCCAATCCCCATAAAGATGCCACCGTAAAAATGGTGAGATGCACCTTGGTGACCGTGAAGTTAAGCTTAAATTCTTTTGGTCTGGGAGCCGATTCATGATGATAAGCCAAAATTATTATTAATCCCAATAATGCCAAACCACCGGGCAGTAGGTAGGCAGTTCGCCAACCCAGCCAGCTTGCCATCCAACCACCGTAAATGGGACCAGCAGCCAGGCCCAAACTTCCAGCAACCCCATGGTAGGACATATAACGAGATACATTTGGTGAATGACTCACCATTTTCAATCCTGCCGGATGGTATAACCCAGTTACCAACCCTAAGAAACCCAATCCAATGGCTGCCATGGTGAATGTAGTAGAATAATAGAGCCAAACTGAAGAAATCATCAGCCCAATGAAATAGGCAATAAGCACTGCTCTGGAACCATATCTATCAGCTAATATCCCTGCAGGGAATCCCCCTAACCCGAGAAATAATATTTGAATGGTCACTAGCTTGCCCAAAGAAAAAAGTGAAACGGAAAATTCTTTTTCCAGTAATATCAATATTGCTGGCAGGATCATAGTCATAGCATGTACCAAAAAATGCCCAATACTGGTAATAATGATATTTTTCTGAAATTGGCTCATTTGCAAACGGGGATAATTTACCTCTTCAGAAGTGTTTTTTTCAATACATGGGTTTCTTTTTAGTTTAATTCCTGAATTTATTCAATTTTTCACCAAATAAAACAATGAATAAATCTATGCTTTTAATTTAATCAGGTTTTAATACCTCTGCGTTAATTGGTGAAATTAGTGGTCGATTATCTTTGATCTAAAATGGCATTTGCTAATAGAATTAAATCCAGAATATCAATCAATTCATCTATATTCATATCAGCGAGAGAATACTGCATATCGGTAAAATCATAAGTCCCCAGAATATAGTTGACCACTTTTACAATATCGAGAATGTTTAGATCACCATCATAATTCACATCACCCTGGATGATACTGCATTCGCTCCACTCCATAGAGGGATTTGTGAGGGGAGATTCAAATATAAATAAGCCATTATTCCGATCACTAGAAATTATATACCCGCTTGGGAGGTAGGCGTAAGTTCCCCAGTTACCATCATATAACCCCGTTAAATCTGATGTGTCAAAATAGCCCACTTCTACAGGATTAGTTGGATCGGAAATATCCAATATTCGGGTACCATCTACATAATAAGACATAATGACCAAATTCGTCCCGGGCCTAACATAGATATTATGAACTGAGTGTTCGGGGTGAGTCATATATTCTGATACCAGATTGATATTATCATAATTAGATATATCCCAAATTTTGATATGGCCTCCACTGGTTTCATCAGCTGTTATGAGATACTGCTCATCTTCGGTAATAGCACAATCATGAGTACTGATGCCATCAAGCCCAGTATAATGACTCAGAATAGTTGTGGGATTGGTTTTATCACTTACATCAATAATATAAAATTGGCCTGAATAAATCCCTGCACCATATATTTTATTATTAAAGACTTCAATATCGTG
>Ga0209089_10004004_pt1 | contig 12405 bp, 7 predicted proteins | sample ArcticOcean_MG_C_FD_187431 | JGI IMG/M metagenome (GOLD analysis project Ga0209089, IMG submission 187431) | Marine microbial communities from western Arctic Ocean - ArcticOcean_MG_CB2_150 (SPAdes) (version 2) | ecosystem: Environmental > Aquatic > Marine > Oceanic | place: Arctic Ocean: Canada...
ATGTGGACACTGCAGGAAATGTGTTCGTGGTAGGTGAGTTGTTCTCCAACACTAGTAGTTACCACTCGATGACTTGGGGGTCAATCCAACTCAACAACGGACGGGACTATCAGACCGTCTATATCGTGAAGTTCTCCAATGTTGGGGCGATAGGTTGGGCCCTTGAGACCCGTTCCACATCTAACTACAGGAACATGGATAATCCCTCAATCGACGTCTTGGGAAGCAGACTTCTCATCGGACTTCGCACCAATTATCAGTTCCAATTCTATGCCGGCTCCGGCTATTCAAGCACCGTTTATACGGACAACAATAATGTCTACAACGCTGTAGTCGTTGAATTGACCAACACCGGCGCCAAGACCGGCGGTAGCGGTGCGAACATGCGCACCGCATACGGAAACATCGACGATGTTGCGTGGGTTGACACTTCAAGTGGTTACGACCATGTCATCGCCCCTTTCAACTCAGAAGCGCGGCGCAGCGGCAGCCACACGATGTCTACAGATGCGCCCGCCTCGACGGTGCAGAGATACTCGTGGTCCAGCGGTCCAAATAATCGGCAATGGTATCGTCAGGTAGGGCATACTGGCACCGACAAAGTGCTTGACATAGAGCCAATTGGAAACAATTCAACAGTCACTATGGTCTATTCGGATACTAACTCCATGAATCACCGGTATGGCAACCACTCGCTGGGAGGAAAGAGCGCCCAACGGCTCATCTTGGCTGTATCCGACACCAACGGCACATGGACCCACCTCGACCATCTGGCCTTCAACTCCCTCACCACCGATGACGGAATTTCCGGGATGGCAGTCTCTCCGAACGGCACAGTTTGGGTTGTCTTCTACAGCAACGGTTGGATAGATGCGCCCGGGCTTGTTTCATTGAGCAGTTCGAATGGGTTCTATGTTGCCAGTTGGACCGTTTCAGGGGGGTGGCAATCACTTGACAAAATTGGTTTCAGTTCTTCGTATTATGTTCGGTATGACATCGCTGCAGACGTCAACGGAGACGTCTGGGTAGTCGGCGCCTGTTCAGGCACCATCTACATGCACGGCTCCTCTTACTCAGGTTCAGGCAATTGGCAGATATGCGTCGCCAAGCGGGATGCTACCAACGGCTGGAACTCCATCTACCGCTCAAACTACTACGATGACCCCCGCCTCGATGCGATCACAGACCATCCCAACGGTGGTATCGTCATGTGGGTGAAATCGGGTAATTACAACAAACCATCAGGTTCTACTCAAAGTGTCAACTATTATCCTGGAGCGCTCGTCAGGCTCTTCTCGAGCAATGGAACGATGTGGTGGATGGGTCAGCCAACCTGTAGCAGTGGTGACTGCAACTTTGTGCAAGGTCTTGATGTCAAGCCAAACGGAGATGTCCTGATAGCCGGCTACTTCTCCAACTCGATGTCCTTCCCCAACTGCTGCTCTGTCAATTCCGGTGGGGGGTATGACGGCTATGTCGCCCAATTCAACAACAGCGGAAGCTTCGACTGGTCAATCGCTCTTGGTGGGACTAGCAACGACTACGCCTACGGATTGAGGTATGTTGGCAACGGCTCAATAGCGGTCGTCGGGGCGAAGAGCGGCGTCATCAGCGTTGGATTGACTACCCTTTCCTCGGCCGGCACAGGATATGTCGCAATGGCCTCGGACGCCGGTACTTGGGAGTGGGCCGCCCAGCCCACTGGAAGCACGACCGTGCAGCGAGTGGTTGCAACAGGGAACGGAACCATTCAGGTGGCTGGAGTGCTCTCTTTCTCGAACAGTCCACGAACCTTCGGCCTAGATTCCCTCGACTCATCAGAGGGAGACGACATCTTCCTCTCACGCATGAGCGCTGACGGAGATGCTGACGGAATCACCGACAACCGAGACAACTGCGCCACCATATACAACCCGACCCAGACTGACTATGACGAGGATGCCAGCGGAGATATTTGTGATTCTGACGACGACGGTGAGGGGATTAGCGACTCGGTGGACAGTTGTCCGTTGGGTGAACTTGGATGGACTTCAAACAACTCCACAGACCACGACACCGATGGTTGCAAGGATGACTTGGAGGATGACGACGACGACAATGACGGTTTGAACGATTTGTGGGATGCCTGTTCGACAGGGGCGCTGAACTGGAATTCCAATGGGACTTCCGACTACGATAGTGATGGTTGCAAGGATTCCAATGAGGACCTCGACGACGACAACGACTCGGTCAACGACACCGCTGATGGCTGCCCCAAGGGTAGCCTCGGCTGGCTATCTAGCCCACAGACCGACCATGATGGGGATGGCTGCAAGGATTCTGGTGAGGACGGCGACGATGACGGTGATGGAATCGGTGACGAATATGACTCTTGTGACCGCGGCGAATTGAATTGGACATCCACTAATATAACAGACAATGATGGCGATGGTTGCCTAGATGTCACAGAGGACCTCAACGATGATGACGACGACTTCTTCGACTACGAAGACTACTGCCCGAACGGAACCGTTGGTTGGTACTCCGGAGCGATAACCGACTACGACGGTGACGGCTGCAAGGACTCGGACGAAGACCTCGACGACGACTCAGATGGAGTTCCCGACATAGACGACAACTGCCAGAAAGGCATTCAAGGTTGGATTACCAACCCAACCGTCGACTTTGATGCAGACGGCTGTCATGATTGGAACGAGGATATCGATGACGATGGCGATGGCGTATCCGACCTGACGGACAAGTGCTCGAGAACCCCTGCGGGCGCTACCCCGGGCTCAGAGGGTTGTGCCTTTGGAGAGATTCCCGACGGGACGGGTGGTGGTGGGGGCTCGGTCAACATGAGTGAGGATAATCAATATGAGAATAACACCTATGTCAACAATACCTATGTCAACAATACCTACCTCAACAACACATTCGACAACGAGACTTTCCAAAACCAATCATTCCTGAATAATACCTACTCCAACGAGACCTTCCAAAACCAGTCCTACCAAAACAACAGTCATCTGAACCAGACATTCAACGAAGGTGACATCGTGAATGGTACCGATTCTGAGGATTCCCTAACTCAATCCGATGCAGAGGCAACAGGTGGTATGACTTGGGAGCCGTTTGCTGTATTGGCGCTGATGGTGTTGCTTCTGTTCATCAACGCGCTCCATCTCGTGAAGAAGCCCGCCGTACCGACCGAGTTGCCTGATGGCATGACTCGACATGATTCTGAATTTGATGAAATTGACCATACGACGGAGGTGCTGATTGCCGAATCAGAGTCCTCACCCGATGCGCAATCAGCAGAGGAGCCGGCAGAGGATATTTCCGATGTGTCAGAGCAAGAATCGACCGAAGCCTCAGAAGAGCCGCCAACCCCTCCTCCTCTCGTGATCGAGGACCCGATTATTTCGGACGGATTTGAATGGCTCGAGTGGCCGGAGGGAAGTGGCCAAAATCACTTCCGCCCAGAAGGCACGAATGACGAGTGGCAACGATGGCCAATCGAATAGAGCAACGAAATTCCCTCCGACGATTTAAATCACCAGTAGGCCCTCGACCGGGATATTCGAACTGGACTGAGCGAAGCGAGGGAAGTTCAAAAATCGAAGCCCAACATCATTGGTCGGTCGGGGTGCTACATCAATTGAAATCACCACTAGGCGCCCCGACCGGGATTTGAACCCGGGTCGGAGCCTCGACAGGGCTCCATGATAGGCCACTACACTATCGGGGCAAGTGGGTGTGCGGGCCAAAGCCAACCTGTATTTAACGGGAACCCAACTCGATGCATCGAGTGACATGGGGATGGATGACGAGTCGGCCGGCACCGCAGAAGAGAGCGACTCCCCAAAGGGCCCACCAAGCGGCCCTCCGAAAGGTCCTCCGAAGGGCCCCCCTATGGGCACGCCAATGGGTATGGTTCCTGGTATGTTCCCTCAAACTTCAGCACCTCCACAGAGAGCGGGCGGCCCTGTTCCAATTCCAAATCCAACAGACCCTCCAAGCAACTCACCTGTGGATGATTCCGAACCCGAACCTGACGAGGATGAACCAGAAGTAGGCGCCGAGGAAGTCACCGATTTCGCTGGTGCAATCGCTACTGCAATGTCCACCTCACCGATGGAAGAGGTGGAGGCGCTTCGTCACGAGAATGAGCAACTTCGTTCCGGAATGGCAGGCGCTTCGGCAGTAATCGATTCACTTGACCAACAGCCTATGCCGCCGATAGTCGGCGAGGATTTCGTCGTCCCGGCACATGTAGTATCTGATTTCGTTAGAATCGGTAGACAATTGCAGCGCGACGGACTGTGTCACGGAACTTCGGGGACCATTTCCACACTTTCTTTAGACCAACCAAATTTGGTTCACATCACTCACACAGGATCACCTCTCGGACAACTCGACGAGCGCAGCATCGCTTCAGGCCGTCTCGGCGAACAGGGCCCAGCAGAAGCGGGCGACTCTTGGCGACTTCACACAGTTTTACTCGCCCTTGCCTCTATTGAAAACAACGGCCGAGCAGCATGCTTCCATCTGCCAGCACCCTACACGACAACGATGTCTTTGGAGCAGGACTTGTTCGTGTTGCGACCCTCCGACTTGGCCGGCCAAAATCAATTTGAGAAGGTGGTAATAGTTGATTCAGACGATGTAACCAGCGACGATTTCCTCCGCCAACTGACTGAAGGTCTAACCCAGTCAGGACATGTGGCTGTAGTGGTTAGAGGCGGTGGCCTCTATGCTGTAGGTGCAGACTTCAATGGTGCATGGAACAATGCTGCTGCTTTGGAGCACAGCATGAAAGTCACTCTATTGGCAAGACTTGCCGACATCGACCTTTGAGTAGCCTAACTCAACCCACACAACCCAACCTTACAGAGCCAACCCCGGTGGGGAAACGGTCATTTGCAGCGGTCTCCATCCGCATTTGATGGAATCCCGAAAGATGGCGGCGTTGCTCGCCCTCCTTTTCGCACTAACCTCACTCGCTGCTTTGGTTCCAGAAGTCCCACCTAGGCAGGGTGGCCTTGACGAAGTTGTCGTGGTGGATGGGGATTTGACCTCAGAGCAGCGTGTCTCATTGGCGGGTGCGCGTGTCTCGACAGGCAACTGGCTTCACCATGTAGGCGGCATCGGTACAGACCAAGGCATCGTGAGTCGGCTTGCGCCCAACGGTGACCTCTATGTCGCCGGAATCGTCTGTCACGGAGCCGGCACCTGCTCGGCAATCTTTGGGGCGACGACAATCTATGCGAACAACGACATCTTCGTGGCCAAACTTTCGTCAAACGGAACTTGGTTGTGGATAGCACAGTCGACCGGCACCAACTCCAACTCCTACGCATACCTTACTGACATGGACATCGACAGCTTCGGGAATGTGTTCATTTCAGGCTACTTTCGCTACACCAAGACATTCGGCACAATCTCTGTGTCACCCACTCAAAATGCTGGCCAAAACGACGGCTTCGCTGCTAGACTTGGCTCAACTGGCACATGGGCATGGGTCAACACGATGAACAACTACGACTATGGATACGCCAGAGGAATTGCGGTAGACTCCAACCAGAATGTGTATGTGACGGGTGAGAGTAGAATGTACTACAGCAGTACCAACTACCGATACACCTACTTCTCTGGGGACGCTATTCAGACTACTTGCAACAGTTGGAGATATTGGCCATGGTTGGTGAAGTACAACGGTGCAGGCTCCTTGCAGTGGGTTGACAGAATATCCGACAACTGCAATGACCGCTACGCCAAGGATGTCATAGTTGACAGCAACGATTCCGCAATAGTCACCGGTTACTTCGACAACACACTCTCCTTCGCCAGCATGACAACCTCTTCCGCTGGAAGTTGGGACATCTACCTCGCCAAGGTCGACTCCTCTCACACCTGGCAATGGCTCACTCATGGTGGTGGCCTCTCTAGTGACCAGCCGGAAAAGTTGGCTGTTGACTCAAATGATGACATCTATGTGGTTGGCTGGAACGACAACCACGCCTCATACGGAACTACGATCATTCTCGCCAACAGCGGCGGATTCGTCGTCAAGGCGTTAGGCAACGGAACATGGGAGTGGGGGACTAGGATATCCCCAACCTACCGGGTGGAGGACATTGCGGTTCATCCCAACCACAACTTGACCGTCATAGGAGATCGGTACATCACCCATCTCAACTCGACCGGTGCCCAGCAGTGGTATGAGAGCAAGGCGCAGTCTCTCTATTCACTCGCCTTGGACGGCAACAACACCTCGTACATCACAGGACACTTCAGCGGTAGCCAGTACTTTGAGAACAACTACCTCGTCAGCAACGGTTCGAACGACCTTCTCATCTGGAAATGGGACAGGGACAGGGATGGCGACTCAGTGGCCGACAGACTCGACAATTGCGGCAGCAATTCAAACGGAAACCAAGACGACTACGATGGTGATGGACCTGGTGATGCCTGTGACGCCGACGACGACAACGACGGCTTCCTCGATGTGGCGGACAACTGTCCCCGAGGCGACATGAACTGGACTTCCAATGCGACCACCGACCGCGACGATGATGGTTGCCAAGATTCTGGTGAAGACCTCGATGATGACGATGATTTGGTCGAGGACTCTGTCGACGCCTGCCCGACCGGCCTGCTTAATTGGACTTCAAATGGTGCCACTGACCACGATGTTGACGGTTGCAACGATGCGAGCGAGGACGCTGATGATGACAATGACGGTGTCCAAGACTCCGCAGACCTCTGCGCGCTCGGTGACGTGGGTTGGATTTCCAACTCAACCTCTGACCACGACTCGGACGGATGCAAGGACTCTGGCGAGGATGCTGACGACGACGGCGACGGTGTTGGTGACGGCGTTGACCAATGTCCAGAAGGTGACATCGGCTGGATTTCAGGTTCGCTGACCGACCACGATTCGGACGGCTGTCAGGACTTGTTAGAAGACCCCGACGATGATGGTGATGCGGCGCTTGACCAATGTCCAGAAGGTGACATCGGCTGGATTTCAGGTTCGCTGACCGACCACGATTCGGACGGCTGTCAGGACTTGTTAGAAGACCCCGACGATGATGGTGATGCGGCGCTTGACGGCGTCGACCTTTGCCCAACAGGAGTTCTCAACTGGATTCGATATGTATCTGCTGACTACGATGACGATGGTTGCCGCGACAGCGACGAAGACGCTGATGACGACAATGACGATGTCACAGACCATCGCGACTTGTGCGCTCTTGGGGAACTGGGATGGAAGTCAAATGCAACCACGGACAATGATGGTGATGGATGTCGCGATGCGACTGAGGACATCGATGACGACAATGACGGAATCAGCGACGTAAACGACTTCTGCGCCCAGGGCGACATCGGATGGACCTCTGGTCGAGTGACAGACCACGACTCCGACGGCTGCCACGACAACTCTGAGGACATGGACGATGATGGAGATGGCGTGGAGGATGGCAACGATACTTGCTCAAAGGGAATGGTTGGATGGACTTCGAACGGCGGCAGCGACTATGATGGCGACGGCTGCCTTGACGCTACAGAAGACGGCGATGATGATGGTGACGGCATCATCGACTACGCAGACCCCTGTCCATTTGGTGACGATAATTGTGGAACTTCCGGCGCCGGCGGAAATGTCACCATCATCCATCAGTATCCTGAGAATTCGACCGAGAATGAATCAAGTCCTGTGACAACGACAGTCATCCATTACTACAATAATTCAACAACGATTGTCTACTACCACAACAATTCTACTTCTACTACAATACAGCCACCAAATACTGGCGTGAACCAGACCAACACGACCGTGGAACATGATGAGCCAGCGACCGAGAGCGAGGTCAGCGATGAGGATGGCTTGGCCAGTGCGGGCATTTTGGATGCTGTGTCAACAGTCTCACTTCTGCTCATCGCACTCTTCGTATTGGTGCTGGTGATAGGTCAAATGCGCGCGTCAAAACAACGTTCGGAACCGGATTCCGAACTGCTCAATGACGAGGACTATGCCTTTTCGGGAACGGCCGAAGTTGAGGCTGCTTTGGAGGAGGAGGCTGAGCGTGGCCTCTCATCGAAAGAGGATTTGGGGCAAGAGATGGTTGACCCAGAGGTGGTTGAATCGGAACTAGGACCGGCCGTGGAATCTGAACCCGAACTAGAAATTGAAGAATCAGGAAGCGGCACCCCATCAGTCGATTTGCAGGGAGTGATGTCAACAGATGGCCATGAATGGGCCGAGTATCCAATGGGAAGTGGCAAGCACTGGTTCCGCCCGGGTTCGGGCGATGAATGGCAATTATGGGAGAAGTAGTCTTTCACGACCGTCTTCCTTTCGCCACCATCTTCTTCTGCGGCAGGTTCATTGAACTCAGTCGAAGGCCGACCGATTGAGAGTCATGTCGGACCGGCTAGTCATCGATGTCATCGACAATGGTGGTCAGTGGACCCACAGGGAGTGGCGGATGCTGCGATACCTCGGGGTTGACACGAAAATTATGCCAAACGGTTCCTCTCTTGACGAACTCCGTGAAATGGACGGACTCCTCCTCTCTGGCGGGGCTGCCCGGGTGGGGATAACCGGGGAGTTGGGGAACTGTGCAGCATTCCTTGAGTTGGACCTCCCAATTCTCGGCATTTGCGCGGGTCACCAGTTCATGGCTCGGCATTACGGAGGTGACTGTTGCGAGGCGGATTCTCCAGAGTTTGGGGCGATGGAAATCACCCTAGTTGATGGCGGCGGCGCGATGTACGCGGGTACCCCCGAGAGTCAGATTGTATGGGAGAGTCACAACGATGAGGTGACCATTGTTCCAGACGGTTTTCGAATCACTGCAAGCAGTCCTTCTTGCCTTGTTCAATCGATGGAAAACGATGCAGGCAATCGGTTTGGGCTACAATTTCATCCAGAGGTAAACGATTCTGAATATGGTGCAAAAATCATGGAAAATTTCGTAGAAATATGCCGTCGAGTGAATGAATGAAGATTCCGCCCATAGGGCGAGGTTGAAAAAGGGGGGGCGGTTCGCCCGCTCCGCATGGAAAGAGTATACACCTTCCTCGATGACCGAATGTTCGTCTACAAGTGTGCGAACATAAACTGCAAGGACACCCACCGAGCACCGGGTTGGTCGCAGTGGATTAACTGTGAATCGTGCGGTTCAAACGCACTACCGGTCGAGGTTCTCTACCGTTGCCTAAAGTGTGGCATCATGGAAGCGTTCGACCAAGAGCGCAATGGTGTCTCCTGCCGCAGCTGCGGATTCCGCATCTTCATCAAGCCACGACGCTCCGGGACAGACCCCGAATCAGGCGGCGAAGGCGCTTACAAGATGATCAAAGCCGATTGAGTTGAAAATTCCAGAAGGATGCACTTAGAGAGAGTGTTGAATTGAAACAGTGTGACTGTGGTAATTTTGCATGGCTTAGTTATTGTTTTGAATGTGAACAATCATTCTGCGAAAAATGTGAACCAGAACCCATTACATGTGATGGCAGCGATTGTGAAAACGAGTTTCATCAAGGGTGTTTCTTCGCTTTGAGAAAGAGATACGATTCCCGATATTGCTCAGACTGCCCCTAAATTACTCTTTGTTGAGGTAATCAACTGGAGTCAATTTATCCCAATATTAGAGAGGGTAACAATCTATCAATAACTTAGGTTGTAATGAAAATTCGTGATATTACTTAGATATGATATCACAAAACATCATCAATCTCCGTTTACACTCGCCGCCACATGGTGGAGCGAGTATTGGTCTCAAGCGGGACCCCATTTGAGGCGGTTGCCGGCTACTCGCGAGCCATTCGCGTGGGCGATGTGATTCATGTCGCAGGGACTACGGCCACCGATTCCGATGGTAATGTGTTGGCCAAGGGTAACGCCAAGGAGCAGGTACGAATCATCTTCGGAAGAATCGACAAGGCACTGGTCGAGGCTGGTGGTTCGATGAGTGATGTGGTGAGAACGCGGATGTACGCAACTCAAGGGTACGACTGTGACGACATCATGGCGGTGCACGGCGAGGTGTTCGGCAAGATTAGGCCAGCAGCCACGTTGGTGGTGGTCCGAGAGTTGGTCAACCCAGAGATGCTCGTCGAGGTTGAAGTCGAGGCAGTGGTTCAATCCTAATTTGGTAGTGATGCATGTTTGATTGGATATCATCCATTGTGGCGTCGATGTTCGGGGCCGGTGAAGCGGTTGAAGAAATCCTAGAGGAAGAGTGAATCTCCCTACAATGGTGGTGGATTTTGTTCTTCTTTCAACTCCAGAAAATTTTCCTATAATCCCTTCTTCATCTCCTCAGTGCTCACTTCCGCAGCTGAGCAAGCGTGCCCTATTCCAGTTCGTCTTTTGATACAGACTCGACCTGACGTGGGTGGGTGCGCTGCATCTGTCCTAGACTAGCTGCATCTATCCAGCACTCCAACTCCACCACATCATCCCAGTCATTCACCTCTCCTGGATGCTCCACCGGCAGGCCCCGTTCGTACAGTTCCGCGATTAGTGCCGCCAGCTGGACATCCCCTTCCTCAGTCGGTGGATGCAGGCGTAGCCGGTGAGGGGAACCGTGGAGTTGGTTGAGAATCGCTTGGCGTAGTTCGTCGAGCCCTTCGCCTGTCACAGTAGATGTGAGCAGCGGGTCGGGCATGCCCAAGTCGAGCACGCTCTTTTTGGCGCGAGGGCGGGCATCGTCGTCGAGCAGGTCAGCCTTGGTCAGCACTACCAGATACTCCGGTCGTTCTTCGATGTCCATCCGCTCAGCGAGTTCACGCTGGCAGGTCTGTAGCCGGCGGCGAATTTCAGAAGGCGAATCCGATGCATCGGCGAGCAGCAGCAGCAGGTCGCACTCAAGGCTCTCCATCAGGGTGGCGCTGAAGGCGTCGAGCAGGTCGGATGGCAGTTGCTCAATAAATCCGATTGTATCCACGAGTAACAGGCGAGGGCTCGCCTGCATCCGTCCAACCGTGGTCTCCAATGTACTGAACAGACGGTCCTCGACCAGCACCTCCTTCCCGGAGAGGGCGGCGAACAGGCTCGACTTGCCGGCGTTTGTGTAACCAGCGAGGCCAACTGTGAGCGCACCTGACCTCGCTCGCTGCCGGCGACGCTCCTTGCGAGCAGAGGCGTGGCGGCGCTGGCGGCGGCGCAGTGAGGCAACCTCGCGGTTGACTGTTTCCAGCACCCCGCTCCATCCATGCCGCCCTCCGGCACCATAGCCAAGTCGCTCCCCACTGGTCAATCGCTTCACAAGTTCGCGCAGGACGAGGCGGTCGGCCGCCAAGCGGGCGATGCGTACCTGTGTACGCGCCTCGACACTGGCTGCGTGCTTCGTGAACAGTTCGAGCAGCAGTCGCACTCGGTCCCACACTTCTACTGTCAGCACATCATGGATGTTCACCAACTGCCGCGGTAGCAGGGTAGCGTGCACGAGCACAAGGTCCACACCAGCCCAGGGATGGTCCTCTCGACGGGAGGTGAGTTCGTCTCCGACGCCCTCAAGCCGTCCGCTTCCCATGTGAGTTCGCGGGTCTGGAGAACCGGACTGGCGCAACACTTCGACCACCTCGATGCCCAGCGTGGCGGCGAGCGCCTCGAACTCCGCTGTGTCCGCATCACGTGTCAGCAGCACAGCGCGCCGATTGGCATGGCTGAGGGGGGTATCACCAGACAGCAATCCACCGCCGCCCGCCAGCAACGGCACACTAGGAACAGGTTCCGCACCAGCCATGCAGTTAGTGGGAGGGGCTCCTCGCATTTGGCGTCAATCCTAATTTGGTCAGTGAAAGCACGCTTGATTGGACTCCATTGGTTGCAAGGGTTTTGACAATGGTTCTTGGAAGATACCGTGAAGTCCACCGACCCAAAGAGTCTGCCTAGTCGAGTTCGCTTAGTCGAGTCCACCTAATCTTCGTTCGCTGCTCGCCACTTCTTGGCACCGCGAGATATGTCAAAGTAAATGAATAAAGGAAGTAATGGAAGGACGAAAATGAAGCTCCACATCCATTGTAGAATGGTATTTTCGTAAGGCTCTAAAACTCCTCTTTTACCCTCAAGAAATAGGAATAGTGCCGTCATGAAAACCAGCACCACGATACTCAAAAAAGTCCTAGTCAACTGCATTGTCGTCGAGGTCTTATATGCCCAATAGGCCGACAGCAGGCCCGCCTTTGGTGGCGGCTCCTCAACCAGTGGAGCGGTAGTCGGAATGCCGACCAAGACCGATGATTCACCACTATCTGTTCCGTCATCCACCATGACCTGTTGAATAGCGGCCTGTATATCAATAATTTTCCTGCGCAAAAGTTGGTGCCTTCTGCTCCCCGACGAGTTCAAGGACTGTGGCACCAAGCACTCATGCGGTACCATGCCGAGTTGGCTTCAGACACACGCAC
>Ga0209089_10004009_pt1 | contig 12399 bp, 9 predicted proteins | sample ArcticOcean_MG_C_FD_187431 | JGI IMG/M metagenome (GOLD analysis project Ga0209089, IMG submission 187431) | Marine microbial communities from western Arctic Ocean - ArcticOcean_MG_CB2_150 (SPAdes) (version 2) | ecosystem: Environmental > Aquatic > Marine > Oceanic | place: Arctic Ocean: Canada...
AAAAATAAAAAAATATAAATTTATAAAAGCAGAAGAAAAAAGAAGAAAACAATTAGAAGATGTTAAGCAAATGCAAAAAGAAAAAGTTGCAGTTGAAAAAAAACTTAAATTAGAAGAAAAAATAAAAATTGAAGAAAAAAGAAAAGAAATTCGAGAAGAAGAAAAATTAGAAAGAGAAAGAGCGAAAGATATAAAATTATTCCTTAGAAAAGAACAAGCCATTATTAGAAAAGAACAGGCAGAAAGACAAAGAAAATTTCTTGAAGAACTTAAAATTGAAAAACAAATTGAAAAATTTAGAGTTCGAGAGATTAAAGAATTAGAAAATTTAGAGAAGGTTTCACTTAAGGAGCAAAGAGAAGATTATGCTGGATTGCAAGAAAGAATTGAGAAACTAAAAGAAAAATACAGAATTATTAGAGACCAAAAAATTAGAGAAAGAGTTGAAGCTTTAGGGGTTCAGGTACAAGAAGGAGATAATAGAGAGGCACTTTTACAAAAAGAAAGAGAACATAGAATAGAAAGAGAAAAGATTGAAAGTTGCCTTGAAAGCTTTTATCGAAGTGCAAATAGTTTAGTTTTTCAACTCAATAAACGTCATATAACTAAACATATGTCAATTTTCAGATGTATAGATAGAAGATTCGAAACTGGAGAAATATTTATTAAATGGGACGAAACTGAAGATGAAGAATGGTTATTGTTGATTTATATAAAAAATAATGCACCAAGCGAAGGTATTATTATTGAAGATAAAAGCAATCCTGAAAAAAATATTACGCATGAACTTAAAACTACGGAAATATTTAAAGCCTCCGATTTAATGGTAGATTCATTAACACAACTTCTTGCAAGGGAAAGAGATAAAAATAAGCAAGATTAATAAATTACTTTAGTCACTAACATATGGAGAAAAAACAGAAACACCTCTAGAATTTATATCTACATCAAATTTTTTATGAAGAGGTGGAAATGCTCTTTGAGAACAATCTAGTCGATCACATGTACGGCAAGAGACTCCAATTGGTATTTCTGTTTTTTTATCAGTGATATCAATATTTTCAGTATAAATAAAATCTTTTGCATATTTAGCTTCACAACCAAGTCCAATTGACAAAATACTTTTGGATTGACCAAATCTTCCAACTCCTTTTTCAACAGTTTTAGCTATACAGACATATTTTTCTCCATTAGTCATTTTACTTACAGCTGCTTGAATTACTCCAGGTCTTGTAAAAGCTGAATAAACATTCCATCTAGGACATGCTCCACCATATCTTGGTATTTCTATACCTGATAAAGAAAATCTTTTAGAAATGTTTCCAGCAATATCAACTCTCAGCATGTGAAAAGGTATTCCTGGTAATTTAGGATCTTGAAGACAAGTTACTCTATGAGCAACTTGTTCAAATGAAGTTGCAAATGTATTTTGCAAAAGTTCTAAATCATATTTGAGCTTTTTACATTCTGAATGAAATAATTTATAAGGCATTAAAATTGCTGCACCACAATAGTTTAGTAAAGCAACTTGAGTTAATTTTTTTGATTCATCAGAAGGAAATTTAAATTTTGACAAGTATTCATTTATTTCTTGCATTGCACCCTCGTTCGCAATTTGCGCAGCAGCATATAATTTTTTTGTTTCTAATGAAACATAATCACTTAACCAGAGTTCATTTTTATTTTTTTTATAAATTTTTGAAAAAGGTTTGCCTTCTTCAGGAATAATATCCTTAACGGTTATTGAATATTCATCTTTAAGAAATTCACATAAAGCTATATATCTTGTTCTATTATTTTTTTGAACTTTATCAAAAATAGTATTTGCAAATTCTTCAAGTTTGGGAAAATAATTTTTATTTTCTTGCAGAAAATCTGAGATAACTTCTCCAGGGAAAGATGTTTTTCTACTATCAATTATTTTTCCAGATAGATTTTCCACTTTATTAATCATCTCATGATCTTTTTGTTTAAAATTATCCCCTAATTTAATTAAGGCTCTAGCAATTTTTGGATTAGTATTAACTAAATCTTTAACTTCAGGGCCAAGAATATCTAAATCCTCAAATAGCTCATCATCCAGTAGCTCAGAAATATTATTAGCTAAATTAAGTTCAGATTTTGTTGTTAAGTCTGAAAGCTCTATCTTTAATTCTTGGCAAACTTTAAGAAGTAAATCTCCATCTATTCTTCTTTTTCCACCTTCTATTAAGTTTAGATAACTTGGAGATATGCCAAGTTGTTTAGCAAGCTTATTAGCCTGAATGCCTAATTGCCTCCTAAAAGCCTTGATTTTTGGACCAATTTTTAAATCTAATTGACTCATATTTTCTATTTGTAAATTTTGTCAATTATAATTTACATAAAATTATCATATTTTACAAGCTTTTTATATATTTAACTAGATTTTGTAAATTTAGTAAATTATAAAGTTTACATGAACAATAAAAACAATAATAAACGCCAGGGAAATAAGTCCCAAATCACTCAAAAAGGGGATTATGACCAGCATAAACAATCTGGTATTTATTTGAGAGACGATCATTGTGATTGGGGTTCAAGTGGAATGAATGAATATACAAATGAGTATCCATTACACATAATAGGTGACGACAAATAACCCTATTTAGTTTTTAATTAATTTATACTAGAAAGATTTACATGAGCTCAGAAGCTAAAGTGTCATATGATTTAAAAAGATTTGCGGGAATAAAAAGAGATTATACACCTGAACAAGTAGAAAGATTAAGAGGTTCAATTAAAATTGAATATTCAATGTGTAAGCAACAATCAAAAAAATTGTGGGAATTGCTTAACTCTGAACCTTATATAAATACTCTAGGATCTTTGTCAGGAAATCACGCTGTTCAACATGCTAAAGCAGGATTAAAGGCAATCTATTTAAGTGGATGGCAAGTAGCAGCCGATGCTAATAGTGCAGGAGAAATGTATCCAGATCAATCTTTGTACCCTTTTGATAGCGCTCCAAAATTAGTTGATTCTATGAACAATGCTTTAGTTAGAGCTGATCAGATTCAGCACATGGAAATTAAAGATGGTGATATGCAATCAAAAGATAGAGTAGATTATATGCTACCGATTATTGCTGATGGCGAAGCAGGATTTGGTGGTCCATTAAATGTTTTTGAGTTATCTAAAAAATTTATAAAAGCTGGTGCAGCAGGTGTTCATTTTGAAGACCAACTTGCTAGTGAGAAAAAATGTGGACATATGGGAGGAAAAGTCTTAGTTCCAACAAGCACCATGATAAAAAATTTAAAAGCTGCTAGATTAGCAGCTGACATTGCAAATGTATCATTAATTATTTTAGCAAGAACAGATGCAAACGCAGCAAAACTAATAACAAACGATCACGATGAAAATGATAAACCTTTTTTAACAGGCGAAAGATCACCAGAAGGTTTTTTTTACGTTAAACATGGAATTGATCAGGCTATTTCAAGAGGATTAGCATATGCACCATATAGTGATCTTATTTGGTGTGAAACAGCTCAACCAAATCTTGAAGAAGCAAAAAAATTTGCTGACGCAATTCATAAAAAATTTCCTGGAAAACTTTTAGCATATAATTGTTCTCCATCATTTAATTGGAAAAAACATTTATCTGATAATGAAATTGCTGAATTTCAAATTAAAATAAGTGAAATGGGTTATAAATTTCAATTTATTACGTTAGCAGGATTTCATACCCAGAATCTAGCAATCTTCGAATTAGCAGAACAATATAAGTCTAAAGGAATGACTGCTTATTCAAAAATTCAACAACAAGAATTTGCAAGAGAAAAAGATGGCTACACAAGTGTTAAACATCAAAGAGAAGTAGGCACTTCTTATTTCGACGCAGTATCAAATACTATTAGTTCAGGTAAAAGCTCAACTACTGCTATGGAAGGCTCAACAGAGTCTGAACAATTTTAATTATTTTTAAGTTTTTGAATTTGATCCCAGGCTGAATTTATAGCTCTCATTTTCTTTTTGCTTTCTTCTATAACTTCAGTTGGAACGCCTTTACTTACTAATAGATCGGGGTGGTTTTCTTTACTTAATTGAATATATTTTTTTCTAATTGATGATAGATCTTCCTCAGGTTTACTGCCCAGTACAACGTAAGGATTTAATTTATCAGAACTTTTTCTGCTTTCTTTGATAGAGTTAAATTGAGATTCATTTAGTCCAAAAATTTTAGCTATATGTTGCATCATATCTAATTCAGATTGACTAACGTTTCCGTCAGCTTCAGCTATATAAAAAAGTATATTAATGACTTCTTCCAATACATTTGGGTTATTTTTATAAATTTGGGCTATTTGCTGGGCATATGGTTCATAACCAGCGCTTTCTTCTTTAGCTTTATTAAATATTTTTCCAACTTGCTCCATTTCATTTTCAGGAATTTTTAATTTATCTCTTACTGCAACAAGCTCTTCTTTGCTTACTTGGCCATCAGCTTTACTAAGTTTTGCTGAAAGAACTATTAAAGATAAAGCAAAGATTTGTTGAGGTTGTGCAAAGGCGCCAAAATTTCCAGTCCTCCCGGCTCTTGCTCTTGAGATTTTTCCACCTATTAATGAGCCTAGCAACATTCCGAATGGTCCACCAAGTGAGAAACCTACCATTCCACCAATTAAACTTCCCCAAATAGACATATAAATTATTTATTTTTTATTACTTAATTTTTCTTAAAATAATCAAAATTAACTAGTTTGTACATGTATGAATTTAAACTACTGTAAAAAAAAATATAAGAATTAAATCAATATTATGAGTAATTTCTTTAATAAATCAGACTTAAGTCGAAAAGATGCAGAAAATATCGTTTCTGAAACTTTACACAAATGTGATGATGGTGAACTTTATTTAGAAAACTCAAAGTCTGAGTCCATTGTATTGGATGATAATAAAATTAAAGGCTCTAACTATAGTTCTGATCTTGGTTATGGTCTAAGAGCAGTTACGGGAGAAGTTGTTGCTTATTCTCATTCTAATGAAATTTCTAAAAAATCTCTAAAGCGATCTAGCGAGAACTTACAATCTACATTAAAATCAAAAAAAGGAACTTATAATCACATAATTTCAAAAACTAATGAAAAGTTTTATAATGATATTAATCCCATCGAAGAAAAATCACTTAATTCTAAACTAGAAATTCTTAAAGAAGTAAATAATTATATAAGAAACAAAGATTCAATCGTTCAGCAAGTTACAGCAAGTTTTGCAGGTGAACATACATCTATTGAAATTATCCGTTCTGGTGGAGAAATATTAACTGATGTTCGTCCCTTAATTCGTTTTAATGTTTCAGTAATGCTTGAAAAAAATGGAAAAAAAGAAACGGGAGTTTATGGAATTGGTGGCAGGCAGTCTTATGATGAATATTTAAAAAATGATAATTGGAAAAAAGTATGTGATGAAGCGTTTAGAATTGCGTCAGTGAATTTAGAAAGCAAACCTGCTCCAGCTGGCGAAATGAAAGTAGTTTTGGGACCAGGATGGCCGGCAATTTTAATTCATGAAGCTATTGGACATGGTTTAGAAGGTGATTTTAACAGAAAAAAAACATCAGCATTTCATGATTTGATGGGACAAAGAGTTGCGAGTGATGATGTAACTATTGTAGATGATGGAACACTTCATAATAAAAGAGGAAGTCTTACAATCGATGATGAAGGAACACCTTCTGAAAAAACAGTTTTAATAGAAAATGGAATTTTAAAAAATTTTATGCAAGATCGTTTGAATGCACGTTTAATGAATACTAGATCGACAGGAAACGGAAGAAGAGAAAGTTATCAGCACGTTGTACTTCCAAGAATGAGAAATACTATGATGTTAAGTGGCAAGTATACTCAAGAGGAAATGATAAAATCAGTGGATAAAGGAATTTTCGCTGTAAGTTTTGGAGGAGGTCAAGTTGATATTACTTCTGGAAAATTTGTTTTTAATTGCACAGAAGCGTATGAGATTATTAATGGAAAGATAGGATCTTCAATTAAAGGAGCAACTTTAATAGGAGATGGTCCTTCTATTTTAAAAGAAGTTTCTTTAGTTGGAAATGATATGATGTTAGATCCAGGTATAGGAACGTGTGGTAAAGCAGGACAAGGTGTTCCAGTTGGTGTAGCTCAGCCTTCAATTTTAATTAATAAAATGACTGTTGGTGGAACTCAATTATAAATTATATGGTAAAAGATCAAGAATATTTAAAAAAAAAAGCTACATATTGTATTAATTTATCAAAAAAATTAGGAGCAACAGACGTCACTGTTGTAATTATGAATTCAATCTCAGAGACTGTTAATTTTAGAAATAAAAAATTAGATGAATCTGAAAGATCAGACAGTCTAGCTGCTAGCCTAACAACTTATATCGGAAAAAAAAAATCTAGCATTTCCTCATCTAATTTGTCTGAAGATAACTTAAATCAATTAATTGAAAGATGTATAGATACAACAAAAATTACTCCAGAAGATGAGCTAAACTCTCTCCCCGATAAAGATTTGTTAGCAAAAGATATTAAAGATCTAAATTTGTATGATGATAAGCATATTGGTAATGATAAAAAAATTGATTACTTAAAGGAAGTAGAAGAATCAGCCTTTGTAAATAAAAAAATTATAAATACAGAAACTGATTTTTCAGAAACTAAATCAAACTTTATATTGGCTAGTAGTGATGGGTTTTTAAATGGTTATAAAACTTCATCATTTTCAGCATCTTGTGTAGCTGTTTCTAAAAGCAATGGAAATATGGAAAGAGATTATGAGTTTACCACGAAACGACATCTGGAAGATCTAAAAAAGCCTGAAGAAATAGGAATTATAGCAGCAAAAAAAGCAATTCAAAAATTAAATCCAAAAAAAATAGATAGTGAAAAAATTAGTATTGTATTTGATAAAAGGGTTTCAAAAGGAATACTGAGATCTTTAGCAAGCTCAATATCAGCGTCTTCTATAGCAAGAGGAACATCATTTTTAAAAGATAAAATAAATGAAGAAATATTTTCAAGTTCAATTAATATTTATGATAATCCAGATATTGTTAAAGGAATGGGTTCAAGATATTTTGATTCCGAAGGAGTTAAAACTGAGCAATTGAAGTTAATAGATCAAGGAGTATTAAAACATTATCTTGTTGATACTTATTATGGAAAAAAGTTAAATCTTAAATCTAATGGAAGAAGTAATGGGTCATCTAACTTGTATTTTGAAAAAGGCTCAATTAGTTATAAAGATCTTTTAAAGTTAAATTCAAAAATTTTATATATTACAGAAACCATAGGTCATGGTAGTAATTTAGTTACTGGGGATTACTCGGTAGGAGCAAATGGCTTTATTGTTGAAAAGGGTGAGTTTGCATATCCTGTTAGTGAAATAACAATTGCTGGAAATTTTAAAGATATATTTAAAAATATAACTTTAGCAGACGATCTAGATTTTACTTATGCCACTAATGCCCCAACTATGTTAATCGAGGGAATGGTTGTTGCCGGAAAATAAAAACGATTGATTTTATTCAAAACTTTTTAATCTATATTCCCATTTACCCATTTTTGTGTACGCTATTTTCAATATTAAATTATTTTTCTTATCTAGCCAAATATCAAAATCTAATTTTTTATCATCTGGTAAATCTTGATTTTTAGATTTTAATTTATAATGATCTACTAAATAATTTTTTCCATATAACTCAATATTTTCTTTTCCAATAAATGTAATAACCTGTTCTTTTATACTTCCTGATAAAGGACTAATCTGTTGATCTGATTCTAAAATTTTATGGTTCCACCAATTTCCTATAATAGAATCAGTGTTAGCTTCTCCTGTGTACGAAGATCCTTCAATAATGAATTTATTTTTGGATTGGTCATAATTTAAATTTACATATTTTTCTTTATCATTTTGAAAAGTAATTGATTTAAAATAAATTAATTTATCATTTTTATACTTTTCATGTGCTTCACTTGAGATTGAAAAAACAACAACTCCAAATAGTTTAACTTTAAACTGTGTATAATTCTTTACTTCAACTGTGTCGTTTCCGTGTTCAAAAAAATAATTACTATAACCAATTACTTCACCATCTCTAAAAATTTCCAAATTAATTACTTTTATCCCGGCATAATGCGAGGTATGAGCATTAGCTTGATGTGCAAAAATAAATAAAAGAAATATGTATATATATTTTTTCATATAAATTTTAATTATAAAGTAGTAGATACCATTTAAACATGTTTTTATCCCTAAAAAATATTCCTAAAGTTTCATGGAGTTCTGAAAAACCTCTAAATTTGAGACCAAAGATTTCAACTTTTCTTTTTTTATGTTTGGGCTTAACTTTGTTTGGATTGGGAGAAGGACTGTTAATAGTTTCACTTACCGGGGCTTCGCCGTGGACTGTTTTTGCACAAGGTATTTCTTTAAATATAGATTTTTCAATTGGAACAGTTACTTTTTTTATAAGTTTAGCAGTATTATTTTTTTGGATATTTTTAGATCAAAAGCCTGGCATCGGAACTTTGCTTAACGCTTTAATAGTTGCTGTAATGATAGATGTTTCAATAGCTTTCATACCAACCCCTGAAAATTATATTTCCCAATTATTTTTAGCTATTTTTGCTGTTTTGACAGTTGGATTAGGAAGTGGTTTTTATTTAATTGCTAATTTAGGACCAGGGCCAAGAGACGGCCTTATGACTGGAATACAAAGAAAAACAAACTTCCCAATAGCAGCAGTTAGAGCTTTTCTTGAAATTACAGTTGTTAGTATTGGCTGGTATTTAGGTGGAACTGTAGGAATAGGAACTTTACTATTTGCACTTGGTGTAGGTCCTGCGGTCGCTTTAGGATTATTTATTGTTGGTAAAGCTTTTAATTAAGCAGCAGATGCTGAGGCCTTCTCACTTTTTTTTCTTTCATGAGGGTTCAATATAGCTTTTCTTAATCTGCAAGATTTTGGTGTAATTTCTAAAGCTTCATCAGTATTCAAAATACTTAATTGCTCAGCAATTGACATTTTTCTGACCGGAGTTAGGACAACATTTTCATCAGTTCCTTGAGTTCTCATGTTGGTTAGTTTTTTACCTTTCATAACATTAATTTGTAAATCCCCAGTTTTTGGTGCAAGGCCCACTATCATTCCAACATAAACAGGATCATTGTGAGTTACAAACATTTCACCTCTTGACTGTAAGTTAAATATTGCAAAGGCAACAGCTTTTCCAGTTTCCATTGAGATAAGCGCGCCATTTCTTCTTCCTTCCATCTCACCTTCATACTTTCCATAAGAATGAAATATTCTATTAATTACTCCATTGCCTTTTGTTAGGGTTAAAAATCTGCTTGTGTAACCCATTAAACCTCTTGTCGGGGCATGAAAAATTAATCGTTTTTTATCTTTGCCAGTGTCTTTAAGATCAATTAGTTTACCTTTTCTTCTATTCATTGAGTCAATTACTTTTGAAGAATGTTCTTCATCTAAATCCATAGTAATTTCTTCAATAGGCTCTAGTTTATTTCCATTTTCATCTTTTTTAAATAATACTTTTGGAGGACTTACAGTCATTTCAAAACCTTCGCGTCTCATTTGAGTTAGTAAAATTTCAAGCATTAACTCTCCTCTACCACTAATTTCGAATGCATCATTGTTTTTATTTTCAGAAAAAGTAATTCCCACATTATTCTGAGCTTCTAGAATTAATCGATGTCTAATTTGAGTACTTGTTAGTTTTTTACCTTCTGTACCAGCAAGAGGAGAACTATTAACCGTTACTTTGATAGACATAGTTGGTGGATCTATTGGTGTTGCTGAGATAGGTTCATTTACCTCAATATCACAAATAGTGTCAGCAACATTTGCTTTTTCTAGTCCTGCAATTACAACAATGTCTCCTGCTACACCAACTTCAATTGGTACTTTTTTTGTTCCTTCATATCTAAAAATTTTAGTTAATCTGCCCTCATCAACTTTTTCTCCTTGAAGATTTATTGCTTTAATTTGTTGATTTGCTTTTGCACTTCCTTGAGATATCTTACCAACTAAACTTCTACCTAAAAAACTGTCTGCATATAAAAGAGTAGACAACATTGCAAAAGGTTTATTGTTATCTAATTTATCAGGCTGAACATGTTCTAAAATCAAATCTAGTAAAAGGTGAAGATTTTCTCTAGGTCCATCAACTTCTTTACTAGCCCAGCCAGATCTTCCACTAGCATACAAAACAGGAAAATCTAATTGTTCTTCATTTGCATCTAAATTTACAAATAAATCAAAAGTTTCATCTAAAACTTCTTCGGCTCTTTGATCTGGTTTGTCTAATTTATTAATTATTACAATAGGCTTAAGTCCTTGCTTAAGAGCTTTAGCTAATACAAATTTTGTTTGTGGCATTACTCCTTCTGAAGAGTCTATAAGCAATAATGCACCATCGGCCATACTTAAAACACGTTCAACTTCAGCAGCAAAATCTCTGTGACCTGGTGTGTCTATAATATTTATTCTCGAACCTTGCCAATTAATTGATGCGGGTTTGGCTAAAATTGTAATTCCTCTTTCTTTTTCCAACTCTCCCGAGTCCATCAATCTTTCTTCTACAACTTCGTTTTCTCTAAACGATCCACTTTGTTTCATCAATGCATCAATCATAGTTGTCTTACCATGATCAACGTGAGCAATAATTGTGATGTTTCGAATATTGTTATCCATAATTTGAGCTTCTTATACATTAATTGCTTAATATGAAAACTTAAAAAAACCTAATATTTCCTTATGAATTGGCTTTTTATAAAAAATTCATTTCTTGTGATTAGTATAAAAACCTATAGATATCGCTTTATAAATTAGACTTATTAAAGCATTGAGAAACTTAATTCCTTAAAAATTTAAAAAATCTAAAAAAATAATGCAAAATTTTAACTTATTCAAAATAGAAGATTCCTTAAAAGATTCGATTAATCGGATGAAATTTAAAGAACCAACTCCTATTCAAAACCAAGCAATTCCGCTAGCTTTAGAAGGTAAAGATATATTAGGAACAGCACAAACTGGAACTGGTAAAACTTTAGCTTTTAGCATTCCTTTGATTAATAAATTAATTTTAGATAAAAATGCTTTTGCATTAGTAACTTGCCCTACTAGAGAGCTGGCCACTCAAGTAATGGATGCAATTAAGAATCTTATTAGCAACAAAATTAATATTAAAACAGCTTTGCTCATTGGTGGAGAATCGATGCAGAAACAACTTAGACAGTTAGGTAAAAGATCTAGGTTAATAGTGGGAACTCCAGGTCGTATTAATGATCATTTAAAACGAAAAAGTTTAAATTTAAGTGCAACAAAATATTTGGTATTAGATGAAACAGATCGAATGTTAGATATGGGATTTACTCCACAAATAGAGATGATTCTTAAATTTATTCCTAAAGACCATCAAACATTATTATTTTCTGCAACTTTGCCAAAAGATATTCTTAGAATATCAGAAAGATATTTAACTAAACCTATCAGAATATCTGTTGGATCAACCACGGTACCAATTGCAAAAATAAAACAAGAAACTCTTCAAGTATACAAAGAAAATAAATACAACGAATTAATTGATCAGCTTTTATCAAGAAAAGGTTCAATTTTAGTTTTTGTAAAAACAAAAAGAAATGCTGACCGAATGGTTAAACGTCTTAAAGAAGAAGATCATTCAGCAGATGCTATTCATGGAGATTTGCGCCAAAGCAAAAGAGATAGAGTAATGAATGCATTTAGAAAAGGTGTGAAAAGAATATTAGTTGCAACAGATGTTGCTGCAAGAGGATTAGATATTCCACTTATTCAACATGTAATAAATTATGATTTGCCACAAGTACCAGAGGATTATGTTCATCGTATTGGAAGAACGGCAAGAGCAGGCTCAGAAGGTTCTGCATTAACTTTTCTTACTCCTGACGATAGATCTATGTGGAATTCAATTAGTAAATTAATAGATCCAAATTTTAAAGCTGAACCTAGAGATATAAGAAAAAATTCAAGAAAAAATAAAAGAGGAAAAGCTCCATATAATAAAAAAAGAAAATTTAGAGATAAAAAAAGATCTAGCTTTGGAGACAAACCAAGTTCATTTGGAAGAGGAAGATCAGATAGATCATCAAGAGATGGAGATAGAAAAAGTTTTGGTTTTAAAGGGAAGAAAAGTTTTTTCAAAAAAGATGATTCAGGAAAGTCTACCTTTGGAGACAAACCAAGTTCATTTGGAAGAGGAAGATCAGATAGATCATCAAGAGATGGAGATAGAAAAAGTTTTGGTTTTAAAGGGAAGAAAAGTTTCTTCAAAAAAGATAAACCAAAACCAACTGGCTATACAAATAATCCAAAATACTTTGGAAAAAAACC
>Ga0209089_10004010_pt1 | contig 12398 bp, 7 predicted proteins | sample ArcticOcean_MG_C_FD_187431 | JGI IMG/M metagenome (GOLD analysis project Ga0209089, IMG submission 187431) | Marine microbial communities from western Arctic Ocean - ArcticOcean_MG_CB2_150 (SPAdes) (version 2) | ecosystem: Environmental > Aquatic > Marine > Oceanic | place: Arctic Ocean: Canada...
CACCCCATTTACCCATATCAAGACCTACCATTTGGTATTTCCCAATAATAGTTGTTGGCGTCCAATAATATCCAAACCAATTCTCACCACGCTCAACAGCTTTTGCTATTGTGCCATCTAGCCCAGCTTGAGAACCTGTTTCTACTATTTTCCATCCTTTAGCTTCCATGCCCCAACCTACGAACATTTGCTTGTTTATTAATTCACAAGCCCATCCTGGAGGACATATATGAAAACCACCTTTCGATGCATCTTCTGGATGCGGAAATAGGTCTGGTCTAGCCAAAACAGCAGCAGCAGTAGTTAGTTCAGGATGTTTTTCTAAAGTACTTGGTGGTATCCACCATCCTTCACCTAATCCTTTTATTGGTCCTTTATTTACTATGTGCATTCTTTTTTCATCTGTAGCTTTTGTTAAAGCTTCAAGCGCAGCATTTGCCCAAAATTCTGGAGCTACATCTGGTTCACCTTTTTCATTCATAGATGTAAAACTAGGCATTGTAGCGCCTGGAATTAATTCAACTGTACAACCGTAACCTTTTTCTAAGATAATTTTATCAACTTCAGCCATCAAATTAGCAGAGGCCCAGTTCATGTTTGCAATCGATATATTTCCACAAGCTGCGTTCGCATTTACGTTAAAAAACGTAAAGCCCATAACAACAATTGCAGAAAAAAATAGTTTTTTTAATTTACTCATTTTATTCCTCTCTATTTTTTATATTTGGGCATTCAAACATATATTAAAAAAATATGTAACCCTAAGAACAACTTATGATTGTAATTTCTACTGTTTCATGTGAAATTTATTAATAAATATTAAAAATATAATGAGATTAAAAAAAATAAAAACTTTTATTGTTGGAAATCCTCCTCCACATTTTGGTGGAAGATATTGGATTTTTATAAAACTTATTACTGACAAAGATATTATAGGGTATGGAGAAATTTATTCAGTTCCCTTCCATCCAAACGTGGTTTCAAAAATGATTGAGGATGTCTTTGAAAGATATGTAAAGAATAAAGATCCTTTTAAAATAGAAAAATTATGGAGAACAATTTATTCAAGTGGCTACACACAAAGACCAGACATTTCTCTTATGGGAATAATTAGTGGTATTGAAATGGCGTGCTGGGATATAATTGGTAAAGAGTTGGGTAAACCTATTTATGAACTACTTGGTGGACAAGTGCATAAAAAATTACGCTCTTATACTTATCTGTATCCAAAAAAATCAGATAAAGCTGATATTTATACTAATGCTGAACTTTCGGCTGAAAGAGCAAATGAATATATCGAAAAAGGTTTTACTGCAGTTAAATTTGATCCTGTTGGTACTTACACGCCTTTGGACCCAAGACAACTTACTCTAGAAGAACTTAACAAAATAGAAAATTTTGTAGAAACTATGCGTAAATCTGTAGGAAGTAAATGTGATCTTATAATTGGAACACATGGACAAATGACAACATCTTCCGCAATTAGATTAGCTAAACGTTTAGAAAAATTTGATCCTATGTGGTTTGAAGAGCCAATCCCTCCTGAAAATTTTGAAGAAATGGGGAGAGTTGCTCTTTCAACAACTATACCAGTAGCTACTGGTGAAAGATTAGCTACTAAATACGAATTCTCAAAAATTCTTCAATCACAAGGAGCTAGTATTCTGCAAATGAATTTAGGAAGAGTCGGAGGGATTCTTGAAGCAAAAAAAATTGCAGGGTTAGCAGAAACCCATTACGCTCAAATTGCTCCACATCTTTATTGTGGACCTATAGTTGGAGCTGCCAATATACAAATTTCTACATGCATACCAAACTTTCTAATATTAGAAGGAATTAAAGACTGGAAAGATTTTTATGCAGAAATTCTTAGAGATCCTATTCAATGGGAGAAAGGATATGTCATTCCCCCAAATAAACCTGGTTTAGGAGTAGAATTAAATGAAGATGTTGCAAATAAACATTCTTATACAGGTACAAAGCTTCATCTCGAAATGGCTGAAATTTAATTTATATACCAACATAACCAAACTCTAAAGAAGCATCGGTAACATGATGATAAAAAGATTCTCCAAAGCTTCTTAGAGTAATAAGATTAAAAGTTTGTGGATTATTTTCAATGCAATCAATTACAATATTGATCCCATGAAAAACAGAACCAGCACAATTGTTTTTTTCAAATTCATTGAAATTAATTGGACATCCTTTTTTTAATACTTCTTTAGCTTTGGACCCTTTAATTTGTATTGTACTTCTTGAATGAGAAATGTCAGTTACCGCAAAATCTTCGTTACTACACTTTTTTTTAATATTTTTTATAATATCTTTTTTTCTAGATACAACTAACCATGTATTAGGTGCGCTCCAAAGAATTCTTGTGTCTTTATTTGATGAAATCTTTGAGCTTAATAAGGATAGTTCTAAACTGTCAATATTTACATCATCTAACTTAATTTTTGATTTTTGGTATTGAAAAATTTGAACTATGTTTAAATTTTTTACTTCAAGAATGTTTATTAGATCACTTTCATTTTTTTTATGGTGATCTCCAAAAAGACCTTTTTTATGAATAAATTGCAAAGGTGAAATAGCAGTCATGATCTTACTCTTTCTCCTTTAGGGTCAACATAATGTGATGATACTATTTTTACTGGTATACTTTTATTTTTAAGAGGGGCTAAAGCATAAAGTGTTTGTCCTATTTTATTTTTTCCATCTTTTAAAATTGCTAAAGAAAATGGATTATCGTACTCAACACTCCAACAAGAAGCCGATATATGACCAAGTTTTGGATTTGGAACAGGTGCATTTCTATCACTTACCAAATGAGACCCTTCTGGTATCATTGTTTTTTTGTCCAAAGGCACTACTCCTACAATTTTTTCTCTATTTGGATTTAAGAAAGCATCTCTATTTAATGATCTTTTGCCTATAAAATCTTTTTTCTTACTTAGCATACCTTCTAGTGAAAGATCTGAGGCTATGACTCTTCCATCTATTTCTGAACCTGCAACGTGACCCATTTCTATTCTTAAAGTTGAAAGTGCTTCCGTTCCATATGGTTCTATATTCATATCCCTACCTAATTCTATTATTTTTTCCCACATAAAAATTCCATACCCAGATTCTACATTTATTTCATAGGCAAGTTCTCCTGAAAAAGAAATTCTAAAAATTCTAGCAGGCACCCCAAACAAATTTGCTTCTTTAAATCCCATGAATGGAAAGCCTTCATTAGAAACATCAGTTTCAGGAAAAAGTTTACTTAATAAATTTCTTGAATTAGGTCCAGCCAGAGCTACTCCAGCCCATTGCTCAGTTGTCGATAAGACATTAACATTTAATTCAGGCCAAACTACTTGTAAATAATATTCCAAATGAGACAAAACATTAACCGCTTGTGCAGTTGTTGTTGTCATATGGTAATGACTTTCTGAAATTCTAGTTGTTGTACCATCATCAAAAACTATTCCATCTTCACGTAACATTACTCCATATCGAGCTTTACCTATAGGTAATTTCTTCCAAGCATTTGTATAAATTCTGTTTAAAAATTCTGCACTATCTGCACCTTTGATATCTATTTTACCTAAAGAAGTAACATCACAAACTCCAACATTTTTTCTAACATTAGTAGCTTCACGTTTTGCAGCTTCTGCTAAAGTTTCATTATCTTGTTTATAATATCGAGGTCTTAACCATAAACCCGCATCTACAAATATAGCATTATTACTTTCATGCCATGCATGCATTGGAGATTTTCTTGTAGGACGATAATATTTACCTACTTCTCTTCCTACAATGGCACCTATTGTTACTGGAGTATATGGAGGTCTAAAAGTAGTATGACCTACTTCTGGAACTATTTTTTTTTCTATATTTGCAACTAATTGTAAACCATTTAAATTGCTTGTTCTTCCTTGGTCTGTTGCCATACCAAGCGTAGTATATCTTTTTACATGCTCTATAGACCTAAAACCTTCTCGAACAGCTAATTGAATATCTGATACATAAACATCATTTTGAAAATCTACACATCTTTTATAATGCTTATTATTTGGAAGGGGCATGCACCAAAATTTATCTTGTTGACTATATTTTCTTTCGTTAGAAGTGGGCATAGTAATTTTATCATTTTTTCCAGTTATTTTTTTTGATAATTCATATCCTTTATTAAATCCCTCTACTAAAGTATTTTTTAAAGATGAGGATCCATTTGCGGATCCTATAGTGCTTTCGTTTTGTTTTGATTGATTTGGAACAAAAGCGTTAACCTTATCATCAAACTTTAGTTTATTTCCTGATTGTGATGAAAGATGAACAGTTGGAGTCCAATTTCCTGAAATACATATGCAATCGCAGTTAACAATCTCTAAATTATCATAACCAGATTTATCATTATTTAATTTTCCTATAGTTGCAGAATTTACTTTTTTATAACCATGTGCATTAACTACACCATGAGAAAATTTTATATTAATATTTAAATTTTTAGCTTCCTCAACTACAGAGCTTTCCGAATTTTCTCTTATATCCAAAACTAATGGTTCAATTCCATTGTTTTTAAAATCAATAGCAGTGTCATATCCACTATCATTATTAGTAAAAATAATTGGATTTTTTCCAACTAAAACTCCGTAAACTTTCATGTATTCTTTTGCTGCTGATGCTAACATAACGCCTGGTCTATCATTGTTACCGAAAACTAAAGGTCTTTCTATTGATCCTGTAGAAACTATTACTTCTTTAGCTCTTATGTACCAAAGCCTTTGTCGTGGCATAAATTTAGTTGGGTTTGCAATATGATCTTTTATTCTCTCAAGCATTACCATCATATTGTGATCGTAATATCCAAAAACTTGTGATCTATTTTTTATAATAACATTTGGCATTGATTTTAATTGCTCAATAGTTTCATCTCCCCAATCTTTTCCTTTTTTATTACCAATTGTAACTTCGTCTGTAAGCAAACTCCCACCAAACCTTGGTTTATCCTCTGCCAAAATAACTCTGGCTCCATTTTTTGCAGCAGCTAGAGCGCTTGATAATCCAGCAGGTCCCGAGCCAACAATAAGAATATCGCAATATTCAAATTTATGTTCATATCTATCTGGATCTGGTTTTAATGGAGCAACACCTAGACCTGCTGCTTTTCTAATAATAGGTTCATAAATTTTATGCCAAAAGCTTTTAGGCCACATGAATGTTTTGTAGTAAAACCCCGCTGGAAAAAATCTACTTAAAAGATTATTTATTGAACCAAAGTCAAACGAAACTGATGGCCAGCAATTTTGACTTGAGGCAACCAATCCTTCAACTAGTTCAACTGTTGTGGCAATTGCATTTGGTTCCGTTTTATCACCGCTATATAATTGGACATGAGCATTAGGTTCGTCAACTCCAGCTCCTATGAAGCCTCGAGGTCTATGGTATTTAAAACTTCTTCCAACTAAATGAACTCCATTTGCAAGCAAAGCGGATGCTAAGGTATCACCTTCATAACCAAAATATATTTTTCTATTAAATTTAAATGAAATTTTTTTATTTCTATTAATATAACCAGATTTATCTAATCTAAATTTTTGTGACATATAAATTAAAACTCTTCTTTAATTTTAGCAGTTTTAAAAATTTCGTGTGTTGCTGTATCTCTTGAAACTTTAAACCATTTCCTGCAACCTGATACATGATGCCAAAACTCTGAATGTTTTCCTCTTGGATTATTTCTAAAATAGATAAAATCATCCCAATCTTTATCTGAAACTTCTTTTTCTAGCTCGGGTCTTTTTACAGTTGCGTCTCCTCCATAAGAAAATTCATTTTGAGATCGTTTTCCACAATAAGGACATTTAATTTCTAACATATATTATCCTATCCATGTTTTTGTACCTACGCCTTTTTCATCAATGAGATGTCCTGTATTAAATCTACTTAGTTTAAATGGTTCATTCAATTCGTGAGGTCGATCTTGTGCTATTGTGTGCGCAAAAGTCCACCCAGAAACAGGAGTGGCTTTAAAACCTCCGTAACACCAACCAAAATTTAAGTAGAGTCCTTCAATATGACTTTTGTCAATAACTGGAGATCCGTCCATTGACATATCCATTATTCCTCCCCAAGTTCTTAAGATCTTTAATCGACTTAAGTTTGGAAACATTGCTATACCTTCAGACAAAACATGTTGAATAGTTGGTAGGTTTCCTCTCTGAGCATAACTATTATAACCATCTAAATCTCCCCCCATAACCATTTCTCCTTTATCAGACTGACTGCAATAAAAATGTCCAGCACCGAATGTTACTACATGGTCAAGAAAAGGTTTTACTGGTTCAGAAACGCAGGCTTGAAGAACATGAGCTTCAATAGGTAGCTTCATATTTAATTTTTCTGCTAATAGTGATGTGCTACCTGCTACGCATAATCCTATTTTTTTTGCTTTTATATTTCCTCTAGAAGTTTGTACTCCTTTAATTTTTCCATTTTGCACATCAAAACCCGTTACTTCACAATGTTGAATAATATCAACTCCCATTGCGTCTGCTTGTCTTGCATATCCCCAGGCTACAGCATCGTGTCTCGCAGTTCCTCCACGTGGTTGCATCAAAGCTCCAAAAATTGGAAATCTTGCTGAAGCTGAAAAATCAGCAAATGGAATCATTTTTTTTAACTCTTCCCGTCCCAGCATTACAGCATCAATTCCATTTAATCTCATTGAATTACCTCTGCGCGAATAAGTATTTAATTGTGCATCTGAATGTGCAAGATTAATAATACCTCTTGGTGAATACATGACATTATAATTTAATTCTTGTGATAAATTTTCCCAGAGCTTCATTCCATGTTCATAAAAAAGAGCATTGGCATCCCACATATAATTGGATCTAAGTATTGTCGTATTTCTCCCAACATTACCTCCTCCTATCCAACCTTTTTCGAGAATCGCAACTTTAGTAATTTTATGCACTTTTGCCAAATAATATGCTGTGGCAAGCCCATGGCCGCCTCCGCCGATGATTATTGCATCATATTCTTTTTTTGGCTGAGGATCTCTCCATGCTACATCCCAATTTTGATGATTGGTAAGTGCATTTTTGATTAAACTGAATATTGAATATTTTTGCATCAAGTAATTTAATATAACCCTATTAAATTGTAAAAGACCTTAAAAATAATGTCTATACATATTATAGTTTTTTAGATATAGCAGAGCCGATGAGCAGCATAAAAACTGATATTGAAATAGCGAGAGCTGCAAAAATGTTGCCTATTAAGAACGTATTAGCAAAACTTGATATTCCTGACCAACCCGAGATTTTTAGTCCTATGGGTCGTCATATAGCTAAATTGAGCCTTGATTACATTAATAAATTAAAAGAAAAAAATAATCATTTAATTTTAGTTACAGCCATTACGCCAACTCCAGCTGGTGAAGGTAAAACAACAACTTCAGTTGGTTTAAGCGATGGGCTCAATAAAATTGGCAAAAAATCTATTGTATGTCTACGTGAGCCTAGCTTAGGACCTTCCTTCGGAATGAAAGGTGGAGCCGCTGGTGGCGGGTATGCTCAAGTAGTTCCAATGGAACAAATTAATTTACATTTTACTGGTGATTTTCATGCAATAACTTCAGCTCATAATCTTTTATCAGCTCTAATTGATAATCATATTTATTGGGGAAATAAATTAAATATTGATGTTAGAAGGATCGTGTGGAGAAGAGTTGTTGACTTAAATGATCGCGCTCTTCGTTCGATAAATATTAATCTTGGAGGTATAGCTAATGGCTTTCCAAGAGAAGACGGTTTTGATATTACAGTAGCTTCTGAGGTTATGGCTATTTTTTGCCTATCTAATTCTTTAAAAGATTTGGAAGAAAAAATTGGAAATATTACCATTGCATATACACGTGATAAAAAACCAATTTATGCTAAGGATTTAAATGCACATGGACCTATGACAGTTTTACTAAAAGATGCAATTAAACCAAATTTTACACAAACGCTCGAAAATAACCCTGCTATTATTCACGGAGGACCTTTTGCAAATATTGCGCATGGATGTAATTCTATAATCGCAACAAAAACTGCCTTAAAATTATCTAATTATGTTGTAACAGAAGCTGGATTTGGGGCTGACTTAGGTGCTGAAAAATTTTTGGATATTAAATGTCGAAAAGGAAATATTAAACCTAGTTGTGTTGTGCTGGTGGCAACTATACGTGCTTTAAAAATGCATGGTGGAGTAAAAAAAGAAGATTTAAAAAAAGAAAATATAGAAGCTTTAAAAAAAGGTTTACCTAATTTAGAAAAACATATTCAAAATATTAAAAAATTTGGTTTAGAAGTTGCGGTAGCAATAAATCATTTTATCACAGATACTGATCAAGAGGTTAAAATAATAGAGAGCCATTGTGAAAAACTTGGAGTTAAAGCAAGTCTTTGTATGCATTGGGCTAAAGGAAGCGAAGGAACTAAAGATCTTGCCAACAGTGTAGTTGATCTTTGTGATAAAGCAAAAAAAAATAATTTCAAATTTTTATATTCAGCTGAAACACCTTTGTGGAAAAAAATAGAAGCTATTGCAAAAGAAATATATGGAGCTAGTGAAGTGGTTGCTGATACTAAAATTAGAGATCAGCTTAAAAAAATGGAAGAAGATGGATTTGGAAAATTTCCTATTTGTATAGCGAAAACACAATATAGTTTTTCAACTGACCCAAATTTAAAAGGTGCTCCAACAGGACACGTTCTTCCGGTTAGGGAGGTAAGATTATCAAGTGGAGCTGAATTCGTTGTAGTTATATGTGGGGCTGTTATGACTATGCCAGGACTTCCTAGAGTACCTGCGGCAGACTCTATTAAATTAAATGATAAGGGCGATATAGAAGGTTTGTTTTAATTATTTTTCTTTAGGTAAGCTTGCGCAGCAGCTAAACAAGCTATTGGAACTCTATAAGGAGAACAAGATACATAATTTAATTTTTGTTTTTCACAAAATTCTATACTAGATGGATCTCCTCCATGCTCTCCACAAATACCTAATTTAAGAGATTTTTTTTCCATTCTTCCTCTTTCAGCAGCAATTTTTATTAATTCTCCAACTCCTCTTTCGTCAATACTTACAAAAGGATCTTTATTAAATATTTTATTATCTACATAGTCGTTTAAAAATTTGCCAGAATCATCTCGACTTATTCCAAACGTAGTTTGAGTTAAATCATTGGTTCCAAAACTAAAAAAATCAGCAAATTTTGCAATATCTTTAGCTCTCAAAGCTGCTCTTGGAAGTTCTATCATCGTTCCAACATAATATTTTATTTTTATTGAATTGTTATTTTGAATTTCTTGTGCTGTCTTATCAACAAGTTTTCTAAGTATTTCAATCTCGGCTGCTGTTGATACAAGAGGAATCATAATTTCAGGTATGACTGGCTTTATTTTATTTTTTTTACATTCAGCTAATGCCTCAAATATTGCCTGACACTGCATTTGGTAAATTTCAGGAAAAGAAATTCCTAATCTACACCCCCTATGACCTAACATTGGATTTTGTTCATGCAGTTCATTAATTCTTGATTTAATATTTTGATTTGAAATATTTAATTCTTGAGAAATAGCTTCAATCTCTTTTTCGCTTTTTGGAAGAAATTCATGTAATGGGGGGTCCAAAAGTCTTACTGTTACAGGCAAACCGTTCATTATTTTGAAAATTTCAACAAAATCACTTCTTTGATAAGGAAGAATTTTTGATAATGCTTTTTTTCTGTCATCTAAAGTTTCTGATAAAATCATTTGTCTTACAGAAATAATTCTTTTTTCATCAAAAAACATATGTTCTGTTCTACAAAGACCAATACCTTCCGCACCGAAATCTCTAGCAATCTTTGTGTCAGCAGGTGTTTCTGAATTTGCTCTTACTTTAAGTTTTCTATATCGATTTGCCCACTTCATTAATTTAGAAAAATCACCTGATATATCTGGTTTAACTGTTGCAACTTTTCCTAACATAACTTTTCCTGCACTGCCATCTATAGTGATGATGTCTCCTTCTTTAACTACTTGATTTCCAGCTCTAAATAATTTATCTGCATAATCGATTTTAATATCATTAGATCCTGAAACACATGGTTTTCCCATACCTCTGGCTACTACAGCAGCGTGACTAGTCATTCCTCCTCTTGCTGTAAGAATGCCTTGTGCTGCATGCATACCACTAATATCTTCTGGTGATGTTTCTAATCTAACTAGTATTGTGTCTTGCATCTGTTCTTTTAAAAGTTCTGCTTCTTCTGCTGAAAATGTTACTTTACCACTTGCGGCCCCTGGTGATGCCGGGAGCCCAGAAGCTATAATTTTTTTTTCTGCTTTTTCATCTAGCGTAGGATGTAACAGGGTATCTAATGTATTTGGATCAACTCTTAAAACTGCCTGTTTAATAGAAATTAATTTTTCTTTTACCATATTAACAGCAATTTTAATTGAAGCTTTTGCAGTTCTTTTTCCAGATCGTGTCTGTAACATCCACAATTTATCATTTTCAACGGTAAACTCAATATCCTGCATATCTTTATAATAATTTTCCAATTGTGAAAAAATTTTTTTCAACTGTTTGAAAATTTTTGGCATAGATTCTTCCAAAGATAATCCTTTAGAATTAGATTTTTTATTCGATGCCTTTGTGATATTTTGCGGAGTTCTTGTTCCAGCAACAACATCCTCACCTTGTGCATTGATTAAATATTCACCAAAAATTTCTTTATCACCAGTAGAAGGATTTCTTGTAAAAACAACTCCAGTCGCACAATTATTTCCCATATTTCCAAAAACCATTGCTTGTACATTTACAGCAGTTCCCCAATGATCAGGTATATAATTGATTTTTCTATAAGTTTTTGCTCTTTTGCTATTCCATGATAAAAATACTGCACTCACGGCTCCCCATAGCTGTTCGTTTACATTTTGCGGAAAAATTTTTTTTGTTTTTTCTTTAACAACATCTTTAAAGTTCAATATTAGACCGTCCCAATCATCCTCTTCCAATTCGGTGTCCTGGATAACCCCTTTTGTTAATTTATAATTTTCAATTAATTCCTCAAATAAGTATGCATCTATTCCAAGAACTACATTGCTATACATTTGAATGAATCTCCTGTAACTGTCTTTTGCAAACCTGCCATTTAAAGTCTTTTTTTTAAGCGCAATAACTGTTTTGTCATTCAAACCTAAATTTAAAATTGTATCCATCATACCTGGCATTGAGACACTAGACCCAGATCTTACTGATAATAATAATGGATTTACTAAATTTCCAAATTTTTTATTTGTAATTTTTTCAATTATCGCAATCTCTTTTTTGGTTTGTTTTGTGATTTCTTTCGGTATTTTTTTATTATTTTTATAGAAGTAATCGCAAACTTTGGTTGATATTGTAAAGCCTGGTGGGACAGGCAATTTTAATTTAACCATTTGTGCTAAGTTTGCACCTTTCCCACCAAGCATTTCTTTAGAACTTATAATGCTTTTATTATTTTGATTATTAAATCTGTGAACTAATTTTTTCAATTAAACACCTTCTATTTTTGAAAAGTCGATAAAGTTATTATAAGTTTTACAAAACATTTGCAACAATTCTAATCTATTCCTTTTTATATCTGGGTTTTTATCATTTACAATTACATTGTCAAAAAAATTGTCTGTAACAAATTTAGTTTCTGATAACTTATTAAGCGTATCGGCATAAACCTCTTGTTTTTTAACACTTGAGAAATATTTGCGAATTTCATTAATTTTGGCGTAAAGATTTTTTTCCTCTTCGCTTTTAAACAAGATTGGCTCTGGCAACCCCATAATTTTTGTTTCTTTAATTTTTAACTCCTGATCTATAATGTTAGAAGCTCTCTTATATGATGAAATTATATTTTTATATAAGTCATTTGAAATACTTTTGTTAATAATTATGCACTTATTATATAACTCTAAAAAGTCACTTTCTATATTAGACGAATCTGCCGCATCAATTATATCGCCCCTTATCTTTTTATCTTTTAATAAATTTTTAAATCTTTCTCTTAAAAAAACTAAAATTTCTTTAGTAATGGAATTGTTTACAAACTTAATATTTTGCTCTTCATATAAAACAATTGAATAATTAATTAAATCTTTTAATTTAATAGACAATTTAGTTTCGATTATTATTCTTAATATGCCAAGTGATGTTCTCCTAAGCGCAAATGGATCTTTGGAGCTGGTTGGTTTTTCATTGATTCCAAAAAAACCTACCAAAGTGTCAATTTTATCTATCAAGGCTACTGCAGATCCCAATTTTTTTTTTGGCACTTCGCTATCTATTCCAACTGGTAAGTAATGATCCTTTATAGCGTTACAAACGTCTTCGTCAAA
>Ga0209089_10004041_pt1 | contig 12346 bp, 12 predicted proteins | sample ArcticOcean_MG_C_FD_187431 | JGI IMG/M metagenome (GOLD analysis project Ga0209089, IMG submission 187431) | Marine microbial communities from western Arctic Ocean - ArcticOcean_MG_CB2_150 (SPAdes) (version 2) | ecosystem: Environmental > Aquatic > Marine > Oceanic | place: Arctic Ocean: Canada...
CGCGGCGGCGGCACCTCAGAGGAGACTGCCAACTCAGTAAAACTGGTGGGCGATTTTTTCGATGCTATCTTCGAAGAATTCAACGTGACGCCTAGAAACGCGCTGCTGTTGGGCTTCTCCCAGGGCGGGGGAATGACCTACCGATGCGGACTGAATAGAGCCGACAAGTTCGCCGGTCTAGTTGCCTTGAGCGCCACCCTCCCCGAGCAGGACGAATTGGTTGCCGGACTGCCGGAAGAACGCACCCAGCCCATCTTCATCGCCCAGGGCAGGCACGACCAGATGGTCTCCGAGGATACCGCACACTCGGCCAAAGCGTTTCTGGAGAGTAACGGTTACAGTCCCGATTTCCATCTCTACGACATGGGTCACGAGATCAGCAACGAAGTGCTGCGAGACCTAATTCCCTGGGTTGCCAACGTACTCCCGCCCAAGGTCTAACAGAACACGCCAGACTAGAGATCAGTGTCGTCCTTCCAGGAGATTATCTTGTCGATGGAAATCTCGATTAAAACCATCCGCTGTTGCCCTAGTAGCTCCTTAGCAAATTCAGCCCCCCGAATAGGCCCATCGTAGAGCAGGCACATCCGCTCCACAATGTCGTCTAGACCATCAGATGTCACCCTGGCTTGGCCCTCCAACAGCAAGTAGGACAGTGGCCGCTCTGGAGTGGCTATGGACAAAGCTACGGCCGGGTTCTGTTTGATGTTTTTAACCTTCACCGTGCTGGTGTCGGCCATGACCCAAGCCCGTCCTTTAGCTCCGGCCGCCTGGTCCCACAAGAACCAAACGGGTGCAACGTGGGGCCTTCCCCTCGGACGGACGGTTACAAAGTGGGCGATTCTCGCCTCGGACAGAAATGCATGTTGTTCATCTTGACTGAGTCTGGCCATGGGTTTTCTCCGTATAATCTCAGGTACGGGACTGGCCTAATATATCAGCTTGGTCAATCACACTCCTACTGGAGCTTCGCATTCATATCAAACCCTCAAAATTCCTAGCATTTGCCCTTGGCTTGGTCACCCTGTTGGCCATTGCTTGCAGCAGCGCATCCACACCAAATGGCCAGACCACCTCCGAACCATTGGTAACCCTGCCGCAAGACGAAGCACCCCATGACGCAGGCATTGAATGGTGGTACTTCAACGGTTTATTCACCGACGATCTGGGCCAGGAATACAGCTACCACTACGTAACGTTCCAGAATGAAGCTTCAGAAAATGTCGTGCCACACCTGTTACAGGCCAGCTTGGGCGTCCATAGCTCCGGCAAGCACCTGACGGGCGAGAAGATAATCCTAGACACTCTCAATCCAGACGCTGTGGGTGTGAATGTGGCGATCAACGGCTGGGAGATGCTGGGGGACCGCGAGTTCTACAGCTTGGAATTTGACCTAGACGAATACGCTTTGGACTTGAAGGCCATCCCCGTCCGCCCGCCAATACTGCACCAGAACGGGCTGGTAAACCTGGGCCCCGCCGGTGACACGTTCTATTACTCCCGAACCCGCCTGGACACCACTGGCAGCATTACCGTGGCTGGCGAACAGCGAGAGATCACCGGGGTTAGCTGGATGGATCACCAGTGGGGAGACGTTATCGGCCAACAAGTTGGCTGGGACTGGGCCAGCGTCCAACTGGACGACGGCAATGACTTGATGGCGGTTATGGTCTGGGATCCGGCCAACAGGGCACCGTTCTCCGGGTATGCCACGCTAGTGTCACCCGACGGCACAACATCGACCCTGGAACAATCTGATGTGTCCATCACTTCTATCGAAACCTGGACCAGCCCCGCCACCGGAATTGAATATCCCAGTGGCTGGAAGATAGACATCAGCTCCCTGGAATTAAGCCTGGAACTAGAGCCGGTGCTGGTGGACTCAGAGTTCGCTGGCAGCCGGTACACTCCGGCAGCATATTGGGAAGGGGAAGTCCGAGTGGTTGGAACTCGCCAGGGAAAAGATGTGTCTGGTAGGGGCTTCGTGGAGTTGGTTGGCTACGATCCCAGCCAGTTGGACGGCCCGGAAGACCCGGCCCTGTACCCGGGACGATAATCAGGATGCGAACAACCCTTTAATAACCTCGGCAACACGGGCTTGTTGCACTGGAATGTCGTCGGGCTGTACCGGGATGGGCAGGGCGCTGAGCTCAGCCAGCACCTGACCCGACAGCAGCGCAGTTTCTTCCTCAGAGAGAGCCCATTTGCTGGCGATGTCTATTGCACCATAAAGCACTGCCTGGCGAAAGCCGTAGTCGGCCACGGCCCGATTGGCTATGTCGATTAACTTGTCCATGAATCTCTCGTCCTGAAGTCGTTGGGCGGGCCTTGCGGGTTATATCGGCTAAGTCGCCGAGGCCATTGCCCCACCGTCGATGGTGTAGGTGCTGCCGCTTACATAAGAAGCCTCGTCCGACGCCAGCCACAATACCAGGTTAGCAATCTCATCAGCGCTGCCAACACGACCCATGGGATGACCTTGGTTCCGGTCGTCGAAGACCTCCGCGCTGGCCGTGCTGCCCCGCATCTGAGGTGTGTCCACGCCGCCGGGGGCGATGCAGTTGACGCGCACGCCCTGGGATGTGTACTGGGCGGCCGCCACGGTGGTCAGGTGAATTACTCCGGCTTTGCTCACGGCGTAGGGCACCGAATAACCGACGCCGCGTAATCCGGACAGTGACGAGATGTTCACTATGGAACCACCGCCGTTATTTATCATGGCCGGGATGGCGTACTTACAGCAGAGGAACGGCCCTTTAACGTTAGTCTCCATTGTCAGGTCCCAGAGCACTTCATCCACGTCGACCAACGGCGGCGTGCGAATCAAGATGGCGGCCCCATTGATCAGGACGTCCAACCGGCCAAATTGAGTGACCACAGATTCCACCATCCGCTCCACCTGGAACGCGTCGGAGATGCTGACGTCTACCATCATGGCGTTGTCCGGTGTAGCGTTCATCAACGTTAGAGTCTCTTCAGCCCCGGCGATGTTCCGGTCGGCGACCGCGACCTTCGCACCCTCGCGGGCAAAACGCTGGCAGATAGCGCGGCCAATGCCCGAGGCGCCACCCGTAACAATAGCAACTTTATCTTCTAGCCTACCGGTCAATTTCAGTCTCCCTAAAGACGGCCATTAAGACCACTATTAAAACGGCTACCGGGCCGTGGCTGGTTGGAGCAGATTGTAGCATACGCCCAAACCCTCCACTTGCCTCAAAACCGGGCAACAGGTATGATTCTTTCCGCGCCTGTCCCACGTGGTTTTTTCACGTGCGAAACATCTGCCAAAGTGACAATATTTTGACTGAAGATAACCTTAAAACTGCCCTCTATAACACCCATGTAACCTTGGGTGGCCGCATGGTGCCATTTGGCGGCTGGGATATGCCCGTACAGTACCCGGAAGGCATCTTGGCTGAGGTGCATGCCGTGCGCAACGCCACCGGGATTTTTGACGTTTCCCACATGGGCCGCCTCTACCTATCTGGCCCCAAAGCCACAGAATTCCTAGACTGGGTGCTCACCGGCTCAGCCGCTTCCCTCCGGGTCGGCCGCGCCCGCTACTGCATGATTTGCAATGAGAAGGGCGGCGTCATTGATGACACCATCTTCTACCGGCTGGCCGAGGACCGTTATTTGCTGATTCCAAACGCAGGCAACCGACCGGCGGTGGTCGCCTGGTTCCAGCGTTGGATTGACGAGAAATTCTCCCCTGGCGGCACCCAAGACTGTTTAATGGAAGACGTAACAGACAAGACCGGCCTGATCGCCTTCCAAGGCCCTGGCGCAGTGGATGCCATCGACAAGATAGCCGACACTCCTCTGTCTGATATGCGGCCATTCTCCTGGGCGGAAGCCGCCATCCAAGGCGCTCCCGTGCTGGTGGGCCGTACTGGCTACACTGGAGAAGACGGTTTTGAAATGCTCGTCCAAGGCAATGACGTGGTCAAAGTCTGGCAGATACTTGCCGACTCCGGTGCCACACCCTGCGGGCTGGGTGCGAGAGACGTTTTACGCTTAGAAGCGGGCCTGCCGCTCCACGGCCATGAGATTGACGAAGAGACTTCACCTATAGAAGCCGGACTAGACCGCTTTGTGCGGTTCGACAAAGAATACGTGGGGTCCGACGTACTGAAGGGCCAACAGGAAAATGGTGTTGCTCGAAAACTGGTCGGAATCACCCTCCCCGGACGCAGCGCACCCCGGGCCGGATACAACATCCTGGACCAGGGTGAAACCGTTGGAACCGTGACCAGCGGAAGCTATTCCCCTACTCTTGACACCAGCATTGGCATGGGCTACGTTTTGGAACGTTATGTCGAGCCCGGAGCCACACTGGATTTGGATATCAGAGGCCGAACCGTCCAGGTGACGGTGACGGAACTCCCGTTCTACAAACGCCCCAGGAGAGCATCGTAAATATGAGTCCCGACGACCGCAAATACACACAAGAACACGAATGGGTCATGGTTGACCCTGCCGCCGTTGGCACTGCCATCGCGGGTATCACCGAATACGCCCAAGACCAACTGGGAGACATTGTCTTCTTTGAACTACCCAAGGTTGGTGATGCCGTGGCCCATCTGGGCAAGATGGGAGAGGTTGAATCAGTAAAGGCCGTTTCAGACCTGTTCTCCCCCATTAACGGTACCGTCACTGAGATTAACGAAAAACTATTGGACCATCCTGAGTTAGTCAACGAAGACCCCTTCGGTGAAGGCTGGCTCATCAAGGTTGCCATGACAGACGTTGCGGAGTTGGACGCCCTGATGTCGTCCCAAGACTACGACGCCTTCATCGCTGGATTGTAATGACCGCTACTCGACTCAACACTTCAGGGACCAACGGGGACCACTTCCAGTCCCACTACATACCTAGCACCGTCGACGAACAGGCAGAGATGCTGGCCGCCCTTGGCATCGACAGCATTGACCAGCTCTTTGCCGATATCCCAGACGAGTTCCGCAACCCCACTCTGGATCTGCCTGCACCGCTCTCAGAACTAGAGATTCAGCAGGAACTGGGTCAGATGGCCGGCAAGAACCGTCCTATGGGAAGTGGCCCTTCATTCCTGGGCGCGGGGGCTTACAACCACTTTATCCCCGCCATCGTAAAAGCGTTGATAACTCGCGGGGAGTTCCTCACCGCCTACACTCCCTACCAGGCAGAAGCCAGCCAGGGAACCCTCCAGGTGATTTACGAGTTCCAGACATTGATCTGCAACCTGTATGACATGGAGGTGGCCAACGCCGGCATGTATGACGGCGCCACCAGCCTGGCCGAAGCCACCTTGATGGCCTGCCGGGTGACCAAGCGAGAGAAAGTAGCCCTGGCCGATAGCATCTCGCCAGCCTACATCGACGTGATCCGCACCTACTGCCAGTCCCAAGACATTGTGGTGGAGGTTGTTGACCCAACCAACCCCTCATTGGACGGCGAAACTGCTTGTCTGGTGCTCCAATACCCCAATTATTTTGGTTACATAGAAGACCAGCAAAAATTGGTGGACGCCGCCCACGCTCAAGGTGCTTTAGCAGTGGTCTCATGTGACCCCACAGCCATGGGCATGCTGCAGACCCCCGGCCACTACGGCGCGGACATCGTCACCGGTGACGGCCAGCCCTTGGGCATTCCCGCCAGCTACGGCGGCCCCTACGTTGGCCTCTTCGCCGCCAAGCAAGAATTCATTCGTCAGATGCCCAGTCGGTTATCTGGTAGGACCGTGGACAAGAACGGCAAGACTGGATACGTGCTCACCCTGCAGACCAGGGAGCAGCACATCCGCCGAGAGCGGGCCACTTCCAACATCTGCACCAATGAGGCGCTCTACGCTCTGGCCTCCACCATCTATCTGGCAGCCATGGGCAAACAGGGCATGCGCCAGGTGGCCGAATTGTGCTACCACAAGGCGCATTACGCCGCCGCCCAGATTGGCGAACTGCCCGGTTATTCCCTGCCGATAAGCGGCTCATTCTTTCAAGAATTTGTCGTCCAGTGCCCAACCTCTCCCACCGAGATCAACAAGAAGTTGATGGAACGGAACATCCTAGGCGGCCTCGACGTAAGCGAAAAAGTACCCAACGGCATGCTTCTATGCGTCACCGAGATGAACTCCAAAGAGGACATCGACGCTCTGGTGGCAGCCCTGTCGGAGTTCAAGTAATGCAGCAAGGTGGAAACCGGAAGACTGAAAAACTGCTACTACAGCGGAGCGTGCCAGGCCGTGTTGGCGTGGTGCTACCAGGCCTAGACGTCCCAACCCAGCCGATGCCCGATGATTCAATGCTGCGAAACGAATTGGCGTTGCCTGAATTGTCCGAGCCGGAAGTGGTTCAGTACTTCACCGGACTGAGCCTGAAAAACTTCTCGATTGACACCCATTTCTACCCGTTGGGCAGTTGTACTATGAAGTACAACCCCAAGATTAACGACGAAATTGCTTTCCAGCCCGGATTTGCCGGCATACATCCCATGCAGCCCGTTGAGCAATCCCAGGGCGCATTGGAGCTGCTACACAAGTTGCAGGGCTTCTTGGGCGAGATCACCGGACTGCCCGGCATCAGCCTAGCCACACTGGCCGGAGCCCACGGGGAACTTGGCGGCATGCTGATGATTCGCGCGCATCACCTGGCCAACGGCGAAACGGGTCGCCTCAAAGTGGCAATCCCAGACAGCGCCCACGGCACCAACCCTGCATCAGCCGCTATGGCTGGCTTCGAGGTTGTGGAGCTGGCATCAGACAAGGACGGCAACGTTGATCTAGACGCCCTACGCAGTGTTGCCGGACCCGATCTGGCCGGCGTGATGATAACTCTACCCAGCACACTGGGTCTGTTTGATACTAATATCGTAGAGGTCTGCAACATCGTCCACGAGGCCGGCGGACTGGTATACGGCGACGGTGCCAACATGAACGCCCTGCTCGGGCGGGTCAAACTTGGTGACCTAGGGTTTGATGTATGCCACCTGAACCTGCACAAGACCTTTAGCACCCCCCACGGCGGCGGGGGACCCGGCGCCGGACCAGTGTGTTGCACTGAACAACTCGCCCCTTATTTGGCAGCGCCGATGGTCACCCAAAACGGCGACGCCTACGACCTATTCACGCCAGAAAAAAGCATCGGGAAGCTGAGCGGTTTCCATGGGAACTTTGGCGTACTGGTGCGGGCCTACACCTATATCAGGACCCTGGGTAACGCCGGGATAAAGTCCATCAGCGGCAACGCGGTGTTGAGCGCCAACTATATGATGAATGCCCTCCGCGGTGTCTATCACCTGCCCTATGACCGCACCTGCATGCACGAGGCAGTATTCTCGGCCGACCTCCAGAAGGAACGTGGTTCCAGCGGGTTGGAGATTGCCAAGCGGCTGTTGGACTACGGCTTCCACGCCCCGACCATGTACTTCCCCATGATCGTCCACGAGGCGCTCATGATTGAGCCAACAGAGTCGGAGACTAAAGAGACCATTGACGCGTTCATTCAAGCCCTTATCGACATTGACCGAGAGGTCACCGAGGACACGGAGTTGGTGAATAACGCCCCCCACACCACGCCGGTAGCCAGGCTGGACGAAGCCAGAGCGGCCCGCCAAATCGACATTGACCGAGAGGTCACCGAGGACACGGAGTTGGTGAATAACGCCCCCCACACCACGCCGGTAGCCAGGCTGGACGAAGCCAGAGCGGCCCGCCAACCCGACCTACGCTGGCAACCAGAAACCGCCGACTAGTCTTCTACAAAACGTAACGAGCGGTATCAAAAATTGATACCGCTCGTTTTATTCCCGTCGAAGGACTTGCACCCGACCAGTTGGCTCACGCAAGACCCCGTGGTTCGACAGGTCCGATTCACCAAGACTCTCGACCCCGTTCGGAGCTCACCATGAGCGGTTGCAGAGTATTCCATCCCCAACGCAGCAACACCCATCGTCATTCCTGCGCAGGCAGGAATCCAAGGCGTTTCTGCGCATCCAAGCTTGCTCATCTCAACCATTCTGGATTCCCGCTTTCGCGGGAAAGACTGTTGCGCTACACACATCAGCAACCACCACCCCCGCTTGTCCTGTCCTTCCGCGGAAGGAGTCGAAGGACCAATTTCTCGTTAAGCGTTCTTCTCAGCGTCCAGAATCGCTTTGATTGCGGCTTCGTCGGCCCGAACTTCTACTCCGGCTCTTTCTTCTTGCAGGAGCATGGCCACCCGGGAGTCGCGATCGCCCCAACCCCGGTTGATAGCCTCGGTCATCTCCGCCAAAGCCAGGTTGGCCAGTCGCATGGGAACGTCATACTCTCGGCCCACGGAAACAGCCAGGTCCACGTCTTTACGGGCCAGGTTTAAGGCGAAGTCCGGCGGATCGAATTTCCCTGGCAGAAGATGCTCCGCCAGACCTTCAAACGTACCGCGTCGGCCCTGTGCTCCCTTGCGCACCGCCTGCCATAGTGCCAAAGGCTCCACACCGGCTTTGACGCCCATCGTGAATACCTCTGCCAGGGCTGCCTGCACCACATAACCAGCGCAATTATGCACTAGTTTAGCCACCGCGCCGCTGCCGATGGGGCCAACATAATAGGCCTGATCACCGATCGCATCCAAAACTGGTTTGCAGCGGTCAAAAACATCCTTGTCGCCGCCAACCCAGATGGCCAACCGACCACTCTCCGCGCCTCTAGGACCACCGCTCACCGGGGCGTCCAGAACTTCAATTCCGCGGGCCGCTGCTTCGGCATGAATCTTACGAATCATACCGGGGGTGCTGGTGCTCAGGTCAAAATAAACTTTGCCGGCGCTCATACCTTCCATGATGCCCGACTCGCCCAAAGCCACTGCTTCCACCTGTGTGGGGCCAGGCAGCGATGTGAATACGATCTCTGATTGTTCTGCTACTTCTTTCGGGCTCTCCGCCCAAGTCGCGCCTGCTTCCAGATGACGCGCTGCCGCCGCTTGGTTGATGTCATGCACAACCAATTCGTTGCCGCCGTTCAGGGCGTTGTAGGCCATATGCCCACCCATGGTACCTAGTCCAATAAATCCTACTTTCATTGTTCCTCCGCAGCGGGTAACACCGCGCAATTTGTTCCTCATTTATCGTGCCTAACATAGCACGGGTAGGCCACTAGATGGGATTGTAGAACAGCTAATCGCGTTCAATGTTGAATACCAGTGATAGAAGGTCCGCCTACTAACTGCTATCTGGTGCGAATTATGTCAACTGGCTCTCTTGAATTTTGGGACAAAATTGGAGTCGGTCACTCCAATTCGGACAATTCTCTCTGAGAACGGATGGGGCACCTTAAGGCAGGGCGCCCTCGAGATTGGCTGTGGTTTAGGGGGGAGGAAATGCGGTTTGGCTCGCCGGGAACGGCTGGCAAGTAACCGCATTCGATTATTCTACCGTCGCCATAGCGAAAGGTAAGCAACTGGCCGTCGAACACCATGTGAGTATTAACTTCATTGTTGCGTACGCCTCAATACACGAACCAAATCGGTGCTTAGACCTTATCATCTGTTTCTATATCCCACTGTTTCCCGTGCATCGGGTCGGTTTGCTAAGAAAAATGTTCGGGGTGCTGTCCACTGGCGGCACATTCCTTTTCGTTAGCCATGATGCCTCTGGCTCTCCTTCTGGTTGGTTAGGAGAGGACTTGCTCAGCCTGACGAACCCACAAGAGATTGCCGAATACTCCCGGACTTACAGATTAAGCACAAATTGGTACTAGAAGATTAAGAAGAGAAGCAGCACGGAACACAACGAACCCATGAGTCTCAGGGTTCCGGAACCACATTGGTACGAGCAAGGAATAGTTTTTGATTGATTAGGAAATCTTTGCTGATTTGCCGAACGAACCTCGGAAGATTTTTCTGACTCTAAAAGGATACCGTCTAATAAATATTCCTCAACCTAAGCTTCTGTCTTGGGTTAGAATATGGGCGCATATATTCAGGCTAAACGGGAGCGTAATCGAGCATGGTGGATCAGCAGGAAAAACTCTGGACTTATGACGCAGTGGAAGCGGGGCAGGTTGGCAATGAAACGACGGTGGATATCACTGCGAAGAATATCGCTGAGTACGCCCGTCTTGCCTTGAATCCTGATTCTTATTACCAGTCTGGCGGCAGCGACCTGGTTGCCATGCCGACCATGGTAATGACTTACGCGCCACTGCTGCGAGAAGAGATTGCTGCCGCCAACGGGTTTGTTGCCTTTGAGGTTTCCAAGTCGGCCCGGAGGCAGACCCCGTTCGCCAAATGCGAAGCCCGCTGGTTCCTGCCCGTGGTTCCTGGGGACGTAATCACCGGACGCCGAAAAGTGCTGGAGAAGTACGAGCGCCGAGGCAGCAAGTTTGTCACCTTCCGAGTAGAAGCCATCAACCAGCGGCGCGAAAAGGCTGCCGAGTACGATTACACCTGCATATTTGAGTACGCCAAAGGGCAACGCACTGTACCTGTCAAAAGCGATAGCTCCCAATTTGATTCAGCTCCGGAGATTTCAAAAGCTGCCCACCCCGGCTTGTTGGAATTCAACGCAGCGTCCATCGGCGACATTTTAGCCGAGTTAGCTATCACCGAGAGTGAAGAAATCATGATTCGGAAAAACGATTTTCGCTTGGCCGGCCGCAAAAATGATAGCAATATCCACACCGACGAGGATTTTGCAAAACAGAACATCTTTGCCGGCGTAACTAACTCGGGCCCCGCCACAATGTCGTACGTCGACCAGAACCTGGAGATGTCCTTTCCAGTAAGCAGTTTTTACTCGGGCGGCAGCCTGCTCATGCGGGCCATCACACCCTTCCGTGGTGGTGACACGGTCACCTTCCAAGGCGAGATAACCGGCAAGAGCGAAGAAGGCAGCAAAAAGCTGCTAGAAGTCCGCGTCAAAGGCATCAACCAACGGGGTGAACTGGTTATCCTATCAAATGCTAAGCTGCCGTTCGTGTAACCCTTAGCGCAGCTTCCCGTACACGCGGTCGGGTTTGACCAGGACTATTACTGCGTCTTGTTTGACCATGGCTTGGTCGTATTCTTCCCAATCTGGGTGGTCTTTGTCGCCACAGGCCCGGAAGACCTTCCGCAGTTCAACTCGCATTTTTTCCGGGTCGGTATTACGGTAATCCATGAGCGTAGCCTGGCCTTCTACCGCGGCACAGGTCCGCCAGTTTTCAGTTACCGACAACACAGTACACCGAGGGTCCCTTCGCAGGTTTCGAGCCTTCGCCGATGTACCATGTACAATCACGAAGGCGGCGTTTCCCTGGTAGGCCCCACAGACCACAATGCTGGAATGCCCGGCTCCATTGGCTTGAAAGGTTGTTATAACCCCCCGGTGGTTGGTCTCAAAATGGGACTGGACGTCTATGAACTCCATGGCTGCACCTCGCTGGCGTATTCTCAAAAAGTTATTGGTACCACTCTACGGTATCTGGTATACCATAGCAGCCACTTATTCAACATGAAGGCATGCACTTGAGATATCGAGAACTGGGCAGTACCGGCGAGATGGTCCCTGAAATCGGACTGGGTACCTGGAAGTACCGAGGCGGTTCAGAACCTCTGCGAAAAGGTATAGAGTTGGGGGCGTATCTGATTGACACCGCCGAGATGTACAAGACAGAAGACGCAGTGGGAGTGGCCATCAAAGACCACTGCGACAAGGTCTTTCTCGCAACCAAGGTCTTGGGCAGCAACCTCCGCTACGACGAAGTGCTTAGAGCAGCTGAAAAAAGCCTACGCCTGTTGGAACAAGACGTAATTGACCTCTACCAAATACATTGGCCTAACCGATCAGTACCTATAGCTGAGACTATGAGGGCCATGGAGGAATTAGTTGAACGCGGCATGATTCGCTACATCGGCGTCAGCAATTTTTCCGTCGCAGAAATGAGAGAAGCTCAACAGGTCATGAGTAAGAACCCGTTGGTCTCCAACCAAGTTCTCTATAACCTCAAACAAAGGGAAATCGAACGCGACCTGATTCCCTATTGCGTAGAAAACAACATTACTGTCATTGCTTACACGCCCCTCGCTGACGGCTCCCTTTCGGGAAAATCTAACTATCGTTCCGACAAAGGTGGCGCAGTTCTAAGGCAGATAGCTCAGAAAGTCGGTAAAACGCCAGCCCAAGTAGCCCTCAACTGGTGCCTTTCTCAAGCTAATGTAATCGTGATTCCCAAGAGTAATAGTGTGGACCGGACCATTGAAAATTGCGAAGCCTCCGGATGGTCTCTTAGCCCACTACAGGTTACAGCTCTTAACGCAGTCTACTCCGACTGACTCTCTTCATAACAAGAATCACGCCTGCTAATTTGACATATTCAACCATTGATTATAGTTTGTGAGCGTTCGTTCAC
>Ga0209089_10004046_pt1 | contig 12338 bp, 9 predicted proteins | sample ArcticOcean_MG_C_FD_187431 | JGI IMG/M metagenome (GOLD analysis project Ga0209089, IMG submission 187431) | Marine microbial communities from western Arctic Ocean - ArcticOcean_MG_CB2_150 (SPAdes) (version 2) | ecosystem: Environmental > Aquatic > Marine > Oceanic | place: Arctic Ocean: Canada...
TGATGCGCTGGGGTGTCGAGGCGTTGAACACTCAGAATTACCCCACCGCCCTCAAGCTCTTTGACTCGCTGGTGGAGGCGGCTCCGGAATTTGCCGAGGGCTGGAACAAGCGGGCGACCGCGCGCTTTCTTGTTGGCAACTACGAAGGCTCCATCGAGGACATCCGGAAGACGCTCGCTTTGGAACCCCGGCACTTTGGGGCATTGTCCGGATTGGGAATGATCCACACGAATCAGGAACGCTGGTTTGCCGCCATGGCGGCGTTTGAGCAGGCACTCCGGATTCACCCCCACCTCATTGGCGTACGCCACACCATCAATAAATTGCAGCAGCAACTCCGCAAGAAATCCACTTAGCGGGTGAGGAGCAGGAGAATAGAGGCACTCCTGTATCGCATATGTGACTTGGATCACAAAAAGATCGTGCGGAGCAACCCAAAGTTAGAGAGGATGAGCAGGAACCCGAGGTTGAACTTGCGGAAGGAGGTCGGGGGGGTGGTTACGAAACGGCGGTGCCCCAGCCAGACACCGAAGCCGAGCGGGATCAGGAACACCAGCACCCGCAGCAGGATTTCCGGACGTAGCAAATCGAGGGATCCGGACCAAGCAATCGCATACACGTCTCCGGCAAAGAGGTAGGCCACAAGCGTGGCGCGAGAGGCGGCCACCGCCATCGGCGTTGCCAGAAAAAGCAGCACCACCGGAAGTCCCCCGATTGCGGCGAGTCCGTTCGCCAGCCCGGAAACCACGCCGGTTCCGAAGATGAGTCCGGGACCGCCCTCGTTGTGCAACTGCACTCCTTTGAGGGAGAGCAGAGTGAAGCCCAACACCAGCGTGTACACGGCGAGACGCACCTCCAATATGGGCAGTTGGGTGAGCACCCACAAACCCATCGGCATTCCCAGCACTGCACCCACGCCCAACACCGCCACCTTGCGCCACGCAACTTCCCGCCAGACGAAGGGCAGCATGTGGAGACTGGCGGCGATCTCCAAGAGAAACGCGGCGGGCACCACCTCCGCAGGCGGCAACAGCAAGGCGTGCGTGGTGACCATGAGTCCGGAAAACCCAAAGCCCGTGTAGCCGCGCACGAATCCCGCGCAAAAGACCGTCAGCAGACACCACGCGAGTGTGGAAATTTCTAATCCGAGTGCGGCTTCCAAGAGCTGGATCAGAAAAAGAACCGCGTGGAGCGGTTGGGCGTGCCCCAGTCGTAGGCACTGCGTTCGTGAGTGATGGTCTCGACGGCGTCTTCGGGGAGTTCCTTGATGAAACGCGAACGGGCGTGGCGTTCGTAACCGGCGTAAGAATTGGAGACGACAGGAGCCGAGAGCAGCAGATGCCGCTTGGCGCGGGTGAGTGCGACGTAAAAGAGACGGCGCTCTTCCTCCAATTGCTCCGGATCGTCAAGACAACGCTGGTGCGGAAACAAGCCTTCGGTGAGTCCGATTAGGAAGACCGCTTCCCACTCCAGTCCCTTCGCTTGGTGGATGCTTGTGAGGGTCAGCACTTCCCCGTCAATCTGCTCGGCTTCGTACTCCGTGACCACGCTTGCACCCACCAGTGAGAGTTCGTTGAGGAAGGATTCGAGGCTGCGGTAGTTGCCGGAAAACTCCCGCAGGTAGTTGACGTCGTGTTCGCGCTGGGAGGCGTTCTCGAAGCTGTTGAACAACACGCCTCGATAGAAGCGTTGATAGAGCAATCCGAGCATCGTGGCCGGAGTCGCGCCGTCCTTGAGCATGTCCTGAAAGCATTCGAGCACAACATTCCAATCGGCTCGTGCCTTGGCGGGAATGAGCTTCTGGAGTGCGGCGTTGTTTTGGGTGAGCCGCACCGCCTGCTGGGTGTGGAAGATGCTGAAGATGCGGTGGGCGGTGGTGTTGCCCACGCCCGGAAGCAGCTTGAGGATACGCATCCACGCGATTTCGTCGAGCGGATTGTAGACCACTTTGAGGAAGGCCGTGAGGTCTTTGATGTGCGCCTGCTCAAAGAACTTGACCCCGGAGTGGATCACGAACGGAATCCCTGCACGGGTGAGTTCCACCTGAAGAGTGGCAGACTGCACATGGTTGCGGTACAGCACCGCTATGTCGTTGAGCGAGAGTTCGCGGTCGCGCAGTTCATGAATCGTGTCCAGCAGCAGGTCTGCTTCCTCCTGCGGGTCCCAAAGTTCGTGGAGCGTGGGGAGGTCTCCGGAGGCGAGTTCGGTGAAGAGATGCTTTTCAAACTGCTGCTGGTTGTGGTTGATACTGCTATTGGCGGTGTTGAGAATTTCCGGAGTGCTGCGGTAGTTCTGCTCCATGCGGAAGAGCGTGGCGTTGAAGCGTTCCGGAAACTCAAGGATGTTGTGAAAATCAGCTCCGCGCCAACTGTAAATGGATTGAGCATCATCGCCGACGACCATCAGGTTCCGGTGTCCCAAAGAGAGGCAATCGAGAATGTTGGCTTGTACATGGTTGGTATCCTGATATTCATCTACAAGGATGTATTGAATCTGTTTCACCATCGGCAAGGACGTACCGTCCCGCAATAGCAGCTCCAGCCAGTTCTCCAGCAGGTCGTCAAAATCCATCACCTGATTGCGCCGTTTCTTGAGCCGATAGGTTTGGAGGATTCTCAACATCGCCTCCAGATGCTCCTCCAGGTGCGGGTAGCTGGCTTTGACCGACTGTTCTAGGTGGAAGTTCCGCTCCGGATATGGACACTCCAGTAATTGCTTGCGCGTGGCGTTGCGGTTGAATGCGAGCGAGAAGATGTCTTGCAAAAGTGCGGCTTTGGGGAACTGCTTGCCGGGCTTGCCGATCCCTTCCGCGAGCGACGCTTTGATGAGGTCGCGGGAGTCGGAGGCATCGAGGATGCTGAACTGATTTTCGTAGCGCAGTAGCTTGGCGTAGCGGCGCAGGAAGCGACTGGCGACACTGTGGAAGGTGCCATGAATGAGCTTCTGTTGCTCCTTCCGGAGGTTGGCAGCACGGTTCACGCGAGCGGCCATTTCGTTCGCCGCCTTGTTTGTGAAGGTGAGCAGCAGGATGCCGGAGGCGGGCACTCCGGACTGGGTCAGCCGCGCCACTCGCTGCGTGATCACACGAGTTTTGCCACTGCCCGCCCCAGCGATCACCAAGGCAGGGCCATCTTGGTGCAGGACGATGCGCTGCTGATCCGGATTTAGAGCGTCCACGAATTCAAGAGTGCTGAAATGAAACGGCCTTGGCGGTTGCCGAGCAAGGTCAAAATCGTAGTGCATCCCTGACAAGTCGCAAAACTTTTTCATCCCCCAAACCGATCAACTCATGAAAGAATCCAGCCCGTGGTGGGCCAACCTCCAAGCCCTTGCCCAGCCCTACTGGGCGCAACTGCACGAACTCTTTGGTGACGCCACCCCGCTTGTGGTTGGGGGTGTGGTTGCACTTTTGTTGGTCACGCTTGTTCTGCTGTTCCGCAAACGAGGCAAACCCGCAGTCTCGGACAACCGGAAGCTTTCGGAAACGGAACGGGACGCGAAACTGGCCAAGCTGGAAAAAGAACAGCGCAAGGAAGCCGACCGCCGCGCCAAGGATGAGGAGGAACTCCAAAAACAGCGACAGGCCGCAAAACTCGCCAAAGCGGAGGAACGCGAAAAGCAGCTTCAGGAAGAACTTGCTCGCAAGGAAACCGAACTGCGCAGTCGGCAAACGCTCACACAGGACTTGGCGATGGTTCCGGCGGAACCGGAACCGGAACCCGCACCAGAACCCGAAGTGGCTCCAGAGGAACCGGGATCGCTGCTGGAGCGTTTCCGCAAGGGAGTCCAGAAAACCCGCACCCAGCTTTTTGGTCGGCTCAACGAGGTCGTGCAGGGCCACAAGGAGATTGACGAGGAGGTGCTGGATGACCTAGAAGAAGTGCTGCTGAGCGCGGACATTGGTCCGGAAACCTCGCAGCGCATTCTTGATGGCATCATCGCCAAGGTGGAGCGCGAGGAGTTACAGAACCCGGAGGCACTGCTTGCCGTGATTCAGGACGAAATCCGCAGCGTCCTCAGCAAGCATCCGGAGGCTCCCGATCCCACCAGCCGCAAGCCGTGGGTGACGCTGATGGTTGGGGTGAATGGAGTTGGCAAGACAACCACCATCGGCAAGCTTGCCGCGCAACACGTCAGCGCAGGACGCAAGGTGCTGCTTGGGGCCGGAGACACCTTTCGGGCTGCTGCCATCGAACAATTGGGTGAGTGGAGCCAACGCTCCGGATGCGACCTTGTGGCGAAGGAGGCCGGAAGTGACCCCTCGGCAGTGCTGTACGAGGCAGTCGAAAGGGCAATTCGGGAGCAGTACGACGTCGTCATCTGCGACACCGCCGGACGGTTGCACACCAAGAAGAACCTGATGGAGGAACTGAAGAAAATGGTGCGTGTGATTCGCAAGCAGATTCCGGACGCGCCCCACGAGGTGCTGCTGGTGCTGGACGCAACGACGGGACAGAACGCTATTTTTCAGGCGCGAGAATTCCGGGCGACGGTGGACCTCACGGGGCTTGTGATCACCAAACTCGACGGCACCGCCAAGGGTGGAGTGGTGATTGGGATTGTCAACGAGTTCGACATTCCGGTGCGCTACATCGGCATTGGCGAACGCATTGACGACCTGCGGCCTTTTGATGCCGAGCAGTTTGCTGAATCGTTGTTCAACTGAGCGTCAGGCGCGGTAACGTACCAGCAAGCCGAGTCCCAGCAGCAGAAACAGTAGGTTGCTGGCCCAAGCTGCCAAGACGGGAATCACGAGGCCAGCACTGCCCAGTGCCAGAAAAATCTGATTCAGAATCCAGAAGAGAATGCCGAGCAGCACACTCAGGGAAAGCGATTCCACCGCCAAGCCTCGGCGACTGTGATTGGCGGAGAGCGTAAAGCCGATCAGCGCCATGATCCACAGTGTCACGGGATAAGCGAGTTTCTGGTAGAACTCCACCCAGTGTCTGGTCACGTCCTGCCCCTCGCCTTGTAGCCGCAGGATGTCTGCAAACAGTGGAATCAGATGACGGTGGTGGGGAGAGATGGGCGCCAGAAACGGGACCGATGGTAATTCCAGCTGCGGAATTTCCCACGTTTCCTGTGTGCTGCGGATGAGGTGGTTGGCCGTGAAGGCGACCCGCACCACATCCCGGAAGCGCCATGAATTTTTGGATTGTTCTCCTTGAGCAATCGCAGTACGCTCCACAAGATGATGCGGGTCTGGTTGCCAGCGAAACACGCTGACGGACTCCATGCGTCCGTCCGGATGCCGTGTCCCAAAATAGTAGATATTACGCTCACCGTCCACTTTCCAGAGCGGGGGCAGCAGTGCTTGGGTTTCCGACTGCACCCAGTGTTTGTGCAGCCACGGGTAAATCTGGTGCTGGGTGAAATACACTCCAGCGGCGACGAGGGTGATCACGCCCAACACCGGCAACAACATGCGCCAGCCCCCCAACCCGGAGACCCGCATGGCAAGCAGTTCTGAGGTGCGCCCTAGCGAACTGAAGGCCGCAATCGTCGCCAGCAGGATGGTGAGCGGAGTCATCAATTCCAGTGCTTGCGGCAGCAACAGGGCGATTTCCCGGAGCAGTTCCAGCACCGCGGTCCAGTCCTCCAGTTCACTGAGGTTGCCGAAGAGGTGCATGAGCACCGACAGCAGCAGGAAGGCACTGAGGATCAGCAGGAAAAACCGCAGATACTCGTGGGCAATGTAGCGTGACAGGCGGGTGGGCATGAGAATTCCAATATTGTTGTGATTTAGGATAGGCCATTGCAGGCCACGGGTGCAAAGCGAAACTCGCAGGCCGCGACTTCCTCAACTGGACTCCGGCTTGCATTCCTTCTTTGCCGCATCAAGCACAGACAGGCAGGACAAAGCAACCGAACGCGAACCATAACCCATAGACACCAATGTCCAAATCCGTACTGGTCCTTGAGGAAAACCTCGCAATTCAGGGACTGATTGCCTCTTCCTTGCCGCTTGGTTTACTCTCCTTGCATCAGGAGAGCGATCCGGAAACCTTTCTTCAGCAGGCGCGTGCGCTCAAGCCCGACCTCATCTTCGTCAGCAACGAGGACTGCAGCCGAGGCTATCAAACCCTGCGGCAGATCCGGGAAGACCGCGAACTCAGCAGCACCCCGCTCGTCCTGCTCGTCAACGCCCGGGACCGTCTGGATCAGGAGGTGATGGTCGAATTGGGCGTGGAGGATCAGGTCCGCAAGCCCTTTGAGGCAGACAACTTGCGTGCGCAGATTCGCAAGCATCTTTTGGAGAACCTGCCCAACGCTTTGGATTCTGACGCGGAAGAGCTCTCAACCAGCGTTGAGGAAACCCCGCTTTTTGACGAGGAAATGATGTCCCTCATCAGTGAGGCTCCAGGGATTGCAGAGGACGAAGCCGAGGTGCCGGAGATCGACTTTGCCTCCGATTTCGACGAGCCTCCTGAAGGGCAAGACGATGATGCGGAACTTGATGATCTCTCGTTGTCCGACCTTCCAGAACTGGCCGCCGAGGCCAAGGCGCTCATGCAGGGACTTGCACCCGTCGCAAAGCCTGCTTACAATGTGCAGGAAGCAGAGGGGTTTGGTGCGAACGACACGTTTTTTGAAGACCTGCCTGAATCCTCACAGATCATGGGAAAATCTCTGATACCAACGCTTCCAAAAGCAACTGAGGATTCCAAAGGATCTCGTATGACCGATAAAACTTCTGCCTCTGCCAACGACGAAGCGGATTTACAACTCGACGAGGAAATTTCCGCAAGCGATGGGGCGTTTCAGAATGACGAGGACTTCATTTTGGATGAAGATCTGGTGCTGGATGATGAGGTTGCCGCGTCTGCACTGGCCGAGCCGGAATCCGAACTTGATGCTTTGGATCGTCTGAAGGAATCCGGGCTTGAGGACCAAATGGCTCGGGGGCAAGGAACCGCAAGCGCAGGGGTGTTTGTGGGTTCTGGATCATCATGGGGCGATGCCTCCATGAATGGCATTGAGGGTTCGTTCTTTGAGAGCAATCTGGAGGAAATGGACGAGGAGACCGAGAATGAAGGAACTACCGCTGCCGCGTCCGAAGCGCTGGAGATCAATCTTGAGACGGTTGAGGGTGAGGCGTTTGAAGAGCTTGTGGTGTCCGAGGAAGACCTGAAGGAGGACGAGTTTGTTGATCTCGACTTCAGCGGGGGTCGGGATGTCCGTGGGATTGCGGATGAAATCGACTCCGCGAGAGCAGTGATACTTGATGAGGCCAAACAGCTTGAGGAGACGGAAGAAGAACTAGAAACCGAAGCAACCGTTTTGGCGAAAGATGTGGAGTTTCTTGAGGAAGCCGAAGTCGAAATTGAGGCCGAGAAAGTTGCCTTGGTCGAAAAAGCTGAAGTCCTTGAGGAGGTTGAGGAAGAGTTGGAAACCGAAAAGGAGATGCTGATCGAAAAGGCGGTTCTCCTTGAGAAAGTCGCAGTCGAGTTGGAGGCGGCAAAAAGCGTTTTGAGCAAGGAGCAGGCGGAGGTCATCGAAGCCGAACTTGATGCGGAGGAAACGGCTTTGGCCGAGGAGTCCGAACTGCTTGGGGAAGCCGAGGCGGAACTGAAGGCTGAGGAACTAGAGTTGCTTGATGAGGCCGCTCTCCTTGAGGAAACCGAGGAGGAACTGCAAGCCGAAGCAGCCGCCTTGCTTGCAGATGCCGGACAACTTCAAGAAGAACAGGAGGAACTGCAAGCCCAGGAAACCGCGTTGGTTGAGGCAGTGGAATTGTTGGAAGAGGAGGCTGAGGAGATCATGGAAACCGAGGACGATGTTTTTGCGGAGGACGCCGAGGTGCTTGATGAGTTGGAGCCCAGTTTGGAAACTGCCGAGATTGCAGACGTTGAGCAGAATCTTGACGAATTGGATGTCTATGCCGCTGCACCTGCTACTGCGGAATCAGGAGGCTCTGGCAGTGGTGGCAGTGCTTCCGGGTCATCGGCTAGCGCTGCTGAGATGGACACGGTGCTGCTCGACCTGACGCCAGAAGATCATGCGAATCCTCCACAGGATTCGAGGGATCAGGTGATTCTTGCAGAAACGGTTGAGCATGTGGTGGCAGGCCCGCTGACCACTACGGATGACCTCGATTCCTTCATGGAGGCCAGTTCGCTGGAAGAGATGGAGGCGGATGAATCCCTTGAGGAAATCGGTGCGGAAGAGGTTCGCTTGCTTGCTGATGAGGAAGTCGTTGAGGGGCTTGGCGAGGAGGAAATGCTGGGTGACGATGATTTGGCCGAACTCCAGTCTCTCGACGAGGAAATGCTCGCTCTTGAAGAACAGGAGGTCGAGGCTCTGTCCGGGCTAGAAACGTTGGAGGATGAGGATGATGAAGTCGTTCCAGCAATCTTTGTCGAAACACCAGACGAAGACTTGGCGACTTGGGAGCAAGCCAAAGAGCGTGTTCGTGAGTACGCCTTGGAAACTTTTCAGGAGGTTCTGGATGAGGAACCGGCTGCGGCCAAAGAATCAACAGACGAAGCGTGGGAAGCCGCAGAGGAAGCCGCAGAGGTTCTGGAGGAAACGGCTCACCAAATTGCTGATGAAATTTCTCAGGAGGAACAAACGTTTGCCAACTGGGAGGAAGCCGAAGATGAGTTCATGCAGCATGAGCGCTACGCGGAATCTCCCGAACTGCAACCCGCTGGCTTTGGAGAGGAAAACCAAACGGCGGACACCGCCACGGTGCCCAAAGGCGACCTTGAGGAAATCATCACCCGCTTGGTCGGTGAGTCGGTGGAAAAAACCCTGCAAAGCAACATGCCTCGCGGGGCACTGGAAGCCGCTGTGGAGTCCTTGGTGCAGCGCTCAGTTGCACAGGCGCTCGACAAGGCGATTCCAAAAATTATCGAGCAGATCATCCAAGGTGTCCGGGATCAGTCGAACTGACTCGCGCCACTCCTTTCAAGCAGACCCTCTAAGCGCTGCTGGCGGGCCTGCGCCAGCTTCAGTACCCATCCTGACAACCTCTGTCGTGTCTCATCTGCCTCCGGATTGCAAAGCGGTTCGGCCAGTTTGAACGGCCCGGAAGTGCGCAAGAGCGTCTTCAGGCTACCCCAGCCCAGCCCAGCCAAGCGTCCATTCCGGAGCAACACGGGCGTGAAATGTTTGGATTCCCAGTCGTCATCCAGATTTTCGGTGTCTGTCAAGTAGAGCAGCACGTCCAGCTGCAGACCCACCGGATTGTTCAAGCACAACTCGGCGTGTGGGTTGCGCAGCACGATGTTCGTGAAATAACCACTGCTGCCCGTGCGTACTTGCTGCCCCAGTTCTGTAAACACCGCCTCCCGGTCCATGCCGGAGTGGAGGTTTTCCAGAGCAGCACGATTAGCGGAAGCGTGGACCAGCCTTGCGAGGCGGCGGGACGTGGCCACAAACTGAGGAATGGGTACAGCGGACATGGACTTACCTGAGCATTTAGGTTTCAATGTGATAGTATTCCGGAGTCGGTAGCAAGATCAATCTGTTAAGATTTTTTTGCGGGCACTTTTCACCTGAGGCCGTCTTTAGGTTTCAAGAATCCTTTCATTCTTCTACACAAACTGATGAGAGATTTTCGTTTACTTCAAGGAACAGTAGCTTTGATTACCGGGGCTGCTTCCAAAAGAGGGCTAGGGCGTGCCACTGCCCAGTTGTTTGCAGAACAGGGGGCACAAGTGGTCTTGTTGGACCTAGATGCAGATCTATGTCAACAAGTTGCCGCAGAACTGGGGGGAGGCCACCTAGGGTGGCATTGTGATGTGACGAGCAAGCAACAGTGTTCCGAAGCCACGCAGCAGGCACTGGACACATTCGGCAAGATTGATGTGCTGGTGAACAACGCCGGAATCACGCAGCCGCTGAAGACACTGGAAATCACGGAGGATAACTATGAAGCTGTTCTTGATGTCAGTCTTAAAGGTACTTTGTTGATGTCTCAGGCAGTGCTACCTGCGATGCAGCAGCAGCAATCTGGTTGTATCATCAACATGTCCTCGGTTTCTGGACAGCGCGGAGGTGGGGTTTTTGGAGGCCCTCATTATTGTGCCGCCAAGGCCGGGTTGCTGGGGCTGACCAAGGCGATGGCAAGGGAGTTTGGTCCGGATGGTATTCGCGTGAACGCCATTGCACCCGGCTTAATTGACACCGACATCACTCAGGGAAAACTGACCGCGGAACTGAAGCAGGAAATCACCAAAGGAATCCCGTTGGGGCGGTTGGGAGCCGCGAGTGATGTTGCACGGACCTGTTTGTTTTTAGCCTCGGAATTGTCCGATTATATCACCGGATCGGTCATTGATGTCAATGGCGGAATGCACATGTACTAAATCAGACAGACTATGCAGCAAAGAGCGATTCACGAGGTCTCAACCGAGACCTTGCAGGATAAGGCAAAAATGGTACGCCGGGAAACAGTCCGACTTACAGATATCTGTGGTTCGGGGCACTACGGCTCAGCATTTTCAATAGCAGAATTGCTTGCCGTGTTGTACTACCAGTTGCTACACTTGCGCCCGCAGGAACCGGAGTGGATGGGCCGAGATCGGTTCACGATGGGAAAGGGGCACGCAGCCATCGGGCTCTATCCGATCCTTGCGGATCTTGGCTTTTTTCCAAAGAGCACTCTCGACACCTACACCAGACTGGGGAGTCCGCTGGGTGATCATCCAGACATGCGCAAGGTGAAGGGGGTAGATTTTTCTTCCGGTTCCATTGGACACAACTTATCGGTGTCCGCGGGGATGGCTCTTGGACTCAAACGGCGCCAGTCTCCAGCACGGGTGGTCTGTCTAATGGGCGATGGGGAACAGGCCGAAGGACAGGTTTGGGAGGCTGCGATCTCTGCAGCGCACTACAAACTCGACAATCTTGTCGGCATTGTAGACATCAACAAGGTTGGTTCCGATGGCCAGACCAAAGAAATCATGGACACTCATCCCTTGACAGACAAGTGGCGGTCATTCGGTTGGCATGTCATTGAACTGGAGGACGGGCATGAGCTTCAGCAAGTTTTTAACAGCCTGAACGAAGCTCTAAACGGGGAACAGCAACTTCCCACTGTGGTCCTTGCTGACACAGTGGCAGGCAAGGGCGTGTCGTTCATGGAAGGAACTTGGGAGTGGCATTTGGGCTTTCTAGGCCCTTTGGATTTGCAGCAAGCGTATGCGGAAATTGCAAAAGGATTGGCATGAACACAAAGGACTATCGCCCTGCTGGTACACAAGACCCTGCATCTTGGGACATGGTGGGCGCATTGAACTTGTCCAAGCAGCTTACGACTGGACGGGTTCTGGCTGAACTGGCGGAAGAAGGACATGACGATCTGATGGTGTTGACTGCAGATTTGGGACGCCCCACGCAGGTAAAGGTCTTCGGGGACAAGTATCCGGATCGTTACTTCAATTTTGGAATTGCAGAGCGCAACATGATTGGCGCTTCAGCAGGATTGGCAACCACTGGCTGGAAACCGGTAATTTCCAATTACTCGTTCTTTCTCGCGTTGATGGGGGTCGAGAACATCCGAAATGATATCTGTTACCCGAATCTCCCGGTGCGAATGGTAGGAACCCACTCTGGAATCGCGATGGGTTTTTACGGCACATCCCATCACTGCAACGAAGACATTGGCGCTCTGCGGACGCTAGCCAATCTAACGCTGATGGCCCCATGTGACGGAAACGCCATTGCTGCTGCCCTGCGGGGTACGATTAAACACGAGGGGCCAATCTATTTCCGGGTAGGTCGTGGTCGGGAAGCTGTGGTTTATGAAGAACCGCCCTCGTGGAAGATCGGGGGATCCAATGTCATCTGTGAAGGCAGCGATGCCACACTGCTGGCCATCGGTAATTTGGTCAAGGCCGGATTGGACGCGCAAAAACTTCTGGGCTCAGCAGGAATTCGACTCAAGGTGGTGGACTGCTATTCGATTCGGCCAATTGACAAACAGCGCATTCTGACTGAAGCCGCAGCGCATTCCGTTCTCTTTAGTGCCGAAGAGCATAACGTGACTGGAGGATTTGGAGCGGCGGTGGCAGAGGTTCTCGCTGAAGCTGGAACGAGCACAAAGTTGATCAAAATTGGCATGCCGGATCAGTATTCTATCTTGGGGCCGCCTCTGCACCTTTACCGGCATTATGGAATGGACGGTGAAGGCGTGGCAAAAGTCATCCGGAGCTCCTTGAGGTGAAAAAATCTTTTTATGCTGAAAAAACCAAATGAGCGACTAATAGCGATCATGCTTGTGACATTGCTTAAGTTTGGAGGCCCATGAGCGATTTAGCGTGAACGGGATATTTTTATGTATTGTGAGGATAACAGCCGTTTCAGAAACTAAATGGGCGAAACTAGTTTTC
>Ga0209089_10004047_pt1 | contig 12337 bp, 18 predicted proteins | sample ArcticOcean_MG_C_FD_187431 | JGI IMG/M metagenome (GOLD analysis project Ga0209089, IMG submission 187431) | Marine microbial communities from western Arctic Ocean - ArcticOcean_MG_CB2_150 (SPAdes) (version 2) | ecosystem: Environmental > Aquatic > Marine > Oceanic | place: Arctic Ocean: Canada...
ATCTGTTATTTCATCCCAGTTTTCATACCCCTCAAACTGAAATAAATGATTCATGTCCTTCTTATCTTTTAATACAATCCTGCTCACCAGTTACCTCCTAGATTCCAAAATAAAATCTCACCTTCAAATTTTTGTATATTTTTTTCTAACCAATACCACGCCTTCTTATCCCAAAACTCATTACAAGGAAATGGTGTTTCATACGATACCATCATGTCATCAAATTCAAATTCACTCTTAACTATTTCAATTTGTTCTGATGGTTGTATTTTATGTTTCTCAAATTTCTTTTTGATAGTATTCTCACCAGATACACAAACAGTATGAAATGTTCTATTGTTTCTAGGATCTAATAAAGAAGACCATGGCTCATGTTCTAACATCAATCCCAAACAAGTGACACCAGAACCAGAAGAAACAACCAAATGATCAAAGTCTAATTCTTTCTTAACTTCTTTTAGTCTTTGTCTTTGCGTTGCTATATAGACATCATGATCAAACGCATATGGTAGTCTAATGTAATTCTTTTCCCTTGCTATCTGGCCGACCTTATTATACATTATATTCATCATATTAGGTTTAATAGGAAGAACATTTTCAGATTTTTCTAGGATATGTTGTGGAAATTTCTTGGACTCTGGATAGGCCATAATAAATTCATAATCTAATTCCTTTGACACTTCAGCAAGTGCCCACCCAGACCAAGAACCATAAACAGAAAGATGTATTAGAGGTTTTGATGGTTTAATAGTGGTTAATACATTTCTGAGAGCCGTCAATTTCCCCCAAGGCGGATGTACCACACCATCACCCATTAAGTCATCGCGTTTTACATGAACTTGTTTATCTTCTATAGTATAAGTTTCAATTGGTGTAATTTCATTAATCAAAGAACCCCGCTAATGAGGAGTTTTCTGTTGTTGCTTGTGACAACTTTTTCTTTTTGATTGGTTCTTGTATAACAATTTCTCCCATACCGTCCAAAGTAGAATCTTTATAAGGAGCAAAAAGATCAACATCTTCTCCGCCAGGCTTCTGAAAACACCAAACCGATTCGACAAACCATTTTGCTTGCCATTCATCGTATTTTGCTTTTCTTTCTTCATGTGTATCCCCCTCAAAAGATTTTATGCTTTTCGGGCGAGCCATGATTCTCATTCCAATTTGTCCTTTGAAATGTTCTTTGAGATCATTCACCAAATCATCACAAGATTTATGTCGTTTTCCTTTAACCTTCGGGTCCATAATATTAACCATTAACCATCCACCAGGACTCAATTTATCAAATGCTTTTTTCATTACAGGAAGATAAAATCCGTCTCTCCACTCTTCATAAGAATTATATCTACTCCATGATTGATCATCTTCAAACTTACTACCTTCTGCATATCGTTCAGTAGCAAAGTATGGTGGAGAACTAAACATAATATCAATATCGTTTGGAATTTCATCCCACGGCAAATCTTCAGCAGGGTATCTATAAATTTTTACTTTCTTTTTACCTTCAACAGAAAACCATTTATCACCAAATTCAGATTTAGGTGTTTCTTCTCCTAACCAATTTTCATACTGAACTGCCATCTTGTGATAATTTTCATGGAGATCACCATTCGGATCCATTCCATAATATTCATCGGCATTAGAAGCAAAAAATCCTGCCATTCTATCACCCCAACCTGAACTTGTATCGAGTACCTTTTTTGATTTAGTAAAGTCATAAAAAGCTTTTGCTACCGATGGTTTGAATTGTCCTGCAAAATATGCTCCAACTCGAACTCCTTCAATGTACATATTATTCTTAAGGGGCATTCCACAATCCGGATGAAGTCTCCATATCGGTGAAAGTATTTGTTTTAAATTTGTTTGCTCAGTCCACATGTCAATAGGACTAGGTGAACGATCATATCCACATTTCATTCGTTCACGATTCATGAACGCATCAGCCATAGTATTATGAGTTGCACTAAAATTTAAAATTCCTATTCCCCATTCTGGAAAATTACCCACGTAATCATCGTATTTTTCGTGGACTGTTTTACATTTTTCTTTTGGGAAAATATTATCTTTTAAATTGAGGTCACACAAGTCATAAAAATTCTGTCTAACTTCGTGCATATCAAATTCCCGGAATGGAAATTTGGGGTGGTGTTTTTCAAAGAAATGAATCATAGTATCGATCATGACTTTCGCCCGCTTAGACATAGGCAAAGACATATCTGTATCGACATACTTTGTATTTAAGTTTTGCCAAGTAAATAAATCGAATACTGGCAATCCAAATTCATTTGTATTGTCTTCATAAATTTTTAATAATTCTTCATTCATTTAAACTCACAATCCACCATCATCTCTGTGAGACAGGCGACTAGGTTAATTTCTTGATCTGCCACAAAAGCAGATTTATATTGATATTCTGCAATGATAAGAACGGCTTGAGGAATTGAAGTATCCTTGAGATGTTCATGTATTCCGTCATAAATCTTTCGAAAAATCTTTACTGGATCATTATCTATATTTTGAGTAACCCATTTACGAACTTCTGAAAAATGTTTTTCTCTCAATGCTTTCATCAACTCAAGAAGATTGATTTCACCAATCTGAGCCAAGATACCAGCATCAATAGTTCCACTTGCTGAATATCTTTGTAGTTCGTTTATTACTCTCCTCATATCTGGAAAGTGTTTCAAAACTAATTCTACAAGAACTTTTTCATCAAACTTGATTCCCTTCGATGTTAAAATTTCTTTAACTCTTACCAAACATTCTTGTCCAAGTTTCGGTTTCTCTGATCTAGGAATTATAAATTCTATTACAGAGCAACGACTATGGATAGGATCAATGATCCGATTACGAAAATTACAAGTAAAGATAAAACTAACATTGGCGCTAAATTTTTCAATGAACCCCCTTAGTGCTGGTTGAACCGATTCAGCATTCATGTAATCTGCTTCATCGACAATTACTACTTTTCTTCCGCCAGTCATTGAGACTGAACTACAATATTGTTGAAGAAGTGTTCTAACAGTATCTATGTTTCTTCCTTCATTCGAACCATTAATCATTAAATGATCAACACCAATTTCATCACACATGGCACGTGCTACAGTAGTTTTACCTACACCTGCGCCACCTGATAAAAGTAAATTAGGAATCTTACCATCATCAATGAAACCTTGAAAGACTTCTTTAACTGGCTCTAATAGAATACAATCCGCCACAGTTTTAGGGCGGAATTCTTCTACCCATAGAAAGTTTTCCATGTTTATCCGTTGTAATTAGAATTTTGTTCTGTTGCAATCCAATATTGCAATTTGGAATGTTCATGTGCGAAGTGTGCAATACCTTTGGAAGAAATTCCAACTTGATATCCACCACTTAAGAGTTTCATGTTCTCAATTTTGAAAACCATCTGAAAATTTTTATCCGTTTCACCGACATCTTTTCGGAATTCATCAGAAGAATTATTATTAGTATCAGTTGCTACTAAAAATATTTTACTTCCATCACCTTGTACGACTAATTCTGGCAATGCCAAAACCTGTGCCGCTTTAATACAAGCATCGTATGTATCTTTCGATATTTTAAAATTGATCTCTGGATCAGGAAAGTCAAGTTTTTTCTCTGGAGGTAATACTAACATTGCGGGGTCTCCATAAGTATAGGTGAGCTCACCGTTAATTGTTAATTGTTTTTCACCAATAGTTAATTCGGGAGTTTTTTCAAAAAGACTAAATGCTCCCAACAATCGATTAAGATCATAAATGGCAAATGTAGTAGGAATATCTTCACTAATCTCTGCACTAGTTAGAATATTTTTTTGAGGGGAAATTGTTGACAAGGTTTGACCTTGTTTGAATTGTATATTTTGATTTATTGCTGCGTAGTTTTTGAGTATCGCGGTTGTTTCGGCTGTTAGCTTCATCGTATTCCTTGTATGATTAGTATTAATTGTATATCTTTATTATATCATGTATTGCTGATTTGTCAAGTTATCCTTCAGGGGTTGTGAGGTTAACTTTCTTTCCTTTCTTTTTTTCGACCCGTTCTGCATTCCTCCTTTCTTGTCTTGATTGTTTCCGTTTTTCTTTATTTGGTCTATTGTCTATATCTACTCCATGAGAAGCGTAATCCAATTTACCTAAATCTTTCAATGTACCATTAAAGACATAAGTACCAACATGATTCACTTCCATCCAGGGACACAACCAAGTTGTAAATCCTATTTTTCTGGCGAATTGACAAAACATATAATCTTCAGACAAATAACGATCTGAACCACCTGAACCTTTTCCTGCATATGCTTCATTGTCAATTACTGTATCAAAGAAGGCATGAATGTATCGTTTGCCATCAAAATGTTCTGAACGATTATGATCTGGTTTGTAGGAAAATTGTGGATATTCTTCTCTGAACTTTTCAAAGACTTCGCGGGCAATCATAACAAAACCTGTGCCAACTTCTAATACTTCAGAAGGTTCATTTACTTTAATTTGAGTTGTGCCAGCTGTTGGGTTAAATACAAAATCACCTGTAAATTTTTCTAATACATTAGGATCTTCATCTGCTAATCCTGCATCAACCGCGTTTCGTACTTTTTCCCATGCAATACACTTTTTAGGATAAGGGCCACCAATAATTGGCATGTCCTCGTTAATCATAGAAGCGAGTGCTAATACATCTTGTGGATTAAAGTTGATGTCCGAATCAATGAACATCAGGTGAGTATAGGGGCTTCGCAGGAATTCATCAACTAGATAATTTCGTGCTCTTGTAATTAGACTTTCATTGAACAGATAAAAGAATTTAATATCCATTCCATATTTTGTGGCGGTTGTCGCTAAATCACAAGATGCTTTAGTATACATTCCATGACACATCCCTCCGTACATCGGAGTACCGACAAATATTTTCTTTTTTCTCAATTCATTAATATCTATTGAAATTTTCATTCACTTTTCCTATTATAAAATTATTATAAATGTTGGGTAGAGCTTAAACTATCCTATACTCACCCGTGGCACGTACCGATGGTCTTATTGTATAGGCTCTTTAGCTTCATTTAAGTAGAGCTCTTACTCGCACTCAAGTATGGAGTCCGTCTCTCCAACCTGGCTTTAGAGTCATTTACCCAACAAATCTATTTTAGATTCATCAATTCCACCATGTTTAACAATCACTTCATCAATAATTGAACATGGTACATATCCATAAACCGTACCACAAAGATTTTCTTCATCTTCTGCATATGATGTAAGTAATGATTCTTCTGTAGAAGGATAACCAACTTCAGCTTCTTCATAACTATCTACCACATCTCGCGGCTCACTATACAAAGATTGTCCTGCTTGAACAGACATTTTAAATCCGTCTTTACAAATCACGTGAGGAGTAATAGAACTGGTCATGCCTGGTACAAGTGTTTTAACTTTTCTGTACTTCTGTATAAATTCATTAATTTTCATATCATTAATATATATATTACCTCAATCCACTCCAATTCATAACTGGATCATTAAACATTTCCAATTGAGCTTGTTCTTTTCTCCATTGTCTAATTGCATCTCCACGTTCTTCATCTATAACATGTTGAGGACGATCATCTACATTCTCCATAGGTTCTTCTACAACCTTTTTTGCTATACTATCTACCATTCCATTGCTCCAAAGATAGGTTAAATTACTCATATTAATTTTGTATTACTAATTGTGGTTTGAGCTCTTTCTATTTTTTTCTTTAATAGTTTTTTCTTGGTATCATCTTCACAAGATTTCAACTTCTCTTCATATACAAGAATAGAAGCTTTTGTGCGTTCTATTGCACCTTCTTGTCGTGCTCGTTTTCCGTGTTGTTTCATTTTTAATTTTGCTGAGTTTTGCGTCCAGATGTTAAGTTATCTCCGTTCAGATGTGTCTTAATCGCATGACAATTTCCACAAAGAGTTTGTAAATTTTCTGGATCATTGTTATGAGGATTGCCGTCTATGTGGTCAACATGTAAAAGAATCTCATAAGCCTCTAGTCCAAGATGTTCTACCAACTCATTACTCGGAGGTGTATAAGTACACTTAAATTCTAATCGTCCGTCAACGTTTTCACAATAATTCTTACGAAATTTTTTGTAGTCCCATCCTCCTAACTCATAATGCATTAGGTGGTGTTTAGTACATACTTCTCCAGTACCACCAAATTCTTCTGCAACCCATTTAGATTTCCGAAACCTTATTGTGCCGTCTGCTCTACGTGAGTGGAACTGTGCGGACTTTGGACAGCCCGGAATTGTACACGATGGTCTATTACCCATTTTTATAACATCTCCCATATTTCTCCATTTTATAAACTAAACATTATTACTGCTGTAAGATATACCATACCAAACATCAATGTTAGTACAGTAATTTCTTCAAGATATTGTTTCATTGTTTATCTCAATTAAAGATTCTCTCCAATCACCCAACTCATCATCAAGTAATTCTGTTGATGTTTGGTGAGTAAGTGATGAAGTAATTTCTAGAACTTCACCAGTTTTGGTATCCCACGTATCACAAGCAATATCGGTTGCGAGACTCGGTTTTTCTTCGAATGCGTAAAGAGAACCATTTAAATCTCTTGCCACATAGTTGTAACTTGCTGGTACTAGGGTTTCAACATTTATTTTTTTCATAGACATAATATATCCTATTTTAGATTAATCTTCATAATTTGAGTTTTCTTCATCCAAAAGTCTGTGAGCTTCTTCAGCTTCAGTTTCTTCGACATCAACTCCCGCATCAATCTTGGAATACAAATCCAAGAATGAAGTTTTAGTATCTTCATCAAAACGATTCACACACATTTCGATTGATTTCATTCTATCACCGAAAATTGCGAATGCGTTTGAAATATGAACCAATCGGCGAGTTGCGATTACTTCATCGATTCCACCATCATAAAAAGTCTTACGAATGGCGTTTGCCCAATTCACTAACTTCTCTGCGAAATCAGTATCAGGAACTCCAAGAGAATCAAGAACTTTGTTCACGATTTTCTTTTCAGTTTGTGCTGAAGGATAATTAACTTCCATTGTGATAGGAAATCTTTCAAGGAAAGCTTCGTTCAGAATGTTAGTAAAAACAAATCTACCATCTTCAGAGCCTTTTCCTTTAGTATTAGCAGTTGCAACAACTGTAAATCCATCTAATGGTTTTACCATTCTGTTTATCTTTTTCAAATAAACACCTTTACCTTCAAGTATAGGTTGTAGACACATCACTTTGTTGGATGCCAAATCAATCTCATCAAGGAGAAGAACTGCACCACGTTCCATGGCGATCACCACAGGACCGTCCTGCCATACTGTATTACCATCAATCAATGCGTAGTGACCCAAAAGATCATCTTCATCAGTTTCAACAGTAATATTGACTCTGATAAATTCTCTCTTGAGTTTGGCACATGCCTGTTCGGTCATGTAAGTTTTACCAGTTCCAGATTCACCAGTTTCAAATACTGGATAAAATTTTCTAGAACTGAGAACCTTAATGAGATCACTAAAATGTCCGTGAGGTACAAACAAGTGATCTTTGGCAGGAATCAATTCTGCTGGATTAAAATATGTACTCATATCTAAAGTACTTTCTGTATTTTTAGATTCAACAACCACTTCAGCCGCTTTATCGACTACAATAGGTGTTGATTTAACGACATCTGCTATCGTTGCGCCTTCGCCGCCATTAAATGAAGGAAGACGATAAGTACCTTTATCTACTCTAGTAAAGGCACCTAAACCCTTTGAACCAGTTAGCCAATATGGGAACTTCAACCCAATTTCTTCGGCGATTTCTTTAATTGTTTCCGTAGCCAGAACCGCGCCTTCGCCATATTTGACGATTGCTGCACTAAGAAATTTTAATTGTTTTTCCGTATATTCCATTTTCACATCTCTCATTATGTATATTTTATTTGATGAAGAACGTTTCCTCATCTTCAGGTACCATTATACAGTAAAACCGCCGGAAAGGCAAGTGTTTATACAAACTTTTTTTCACGCGGCTACCATATCAATGAATCGTGACAAAAGCCTTCTCTGCTTTAATTTTCCAGAAGAAAACTTCTTAAATGCTCTTGCCAGTTGAGCCACAGTTGCATCTTCTGCTACTTCCAAAGGAGTTTCTTCGACTTCCAAATTCTTTCCACCTTGAATCAAATATTGTTCATTAAATCCCATCATTTCAGGGGCTATCATATATTTGTCTTTCCGATACTTTTTCAATGCTGCATCTATTTCTGCATAATCAGGTGAACCCTCACCTCCGGCGTGTCTTACTTTTTCAAGATAGTGTGCCATATCATATTTTCTCATTGTGTTAGACAAGAAAAAATTGACAATGTTGATATTAAAAACTTCTCTCTGAAATCTAACTAAAGATTCAGTCACTGCATTTGTTGTTCGGTAATTATTACTGTCAACTTTCATTTCTTTTTTAGAAACAGAGTCCCGAATAACTACATTTTCTTCTCTTGGGTCAAAACGGTTTGTTTCATTTTCTCCTACCCAATAATTATTACAAGAATGAGAATCACCATCAGTAAGAAAAATACTATTAATAACATCAACTTGATTTTTCTTAACAAATTCTCTCATTACCGAAAATGATACAAACAAGGTTGAGTTTAAAGGTGTTCCACCCAAATGCATTTCTTCAGGAATATCAAAACGCATATCTTGAGAATAACTATATGCTCCTGAATAATATTGTGCTGTTGCAGTCATGTAAATATATGCCTCATGAATTTGCTTTGCTTTCATTCTTGAAGAAAACAAGTTCAAGAGATTAAAACGATTAAGTGCAACCGTTCCATACTTTCTGATTTTTTCTCCTACCATATATCCGTTTGAATCTATCCACTCTTTAGTTTTTTCTTTATCAGCATATTTTGTGTAAGAATCACTAAAGGCATAAACTTCAAAAGGAATGTTTACTCTTTTACAGAACATAACCAAAATCATCATTTGTTCAATAGTTCCTTTCATGTTTCTAGACATTGAACCAGACCAATCGACAAACATTACTAGTCCATGATTCTTTCCATCAGGAGTAATTGTCAATTTTTTGAAAATATGTTCATTATATTTGTAAGTATAAAGTCTTTCAGAATCAAGAATTCCAGAATTGGCAGTTGCCGCTCTTGAATGTTCTTTTGCTGCTTTTTTCATCTCAAACTCTTTTGCGAGATATTCAACAATCTTTTTGTTCTTATTACGAAAATCATTAAATTTTTTCGTTGCCTCTATCATAATTTCATCTCCAGTTCGATGATCATAACGGCCTTGCTTATCTCCCGAATAAAGGGTTTTATACTCTTCATATAATTCAGAATAATTAACAATAACACGTTTCAAGTCAACATTATTTGGAAGATTTACATACCGATAAGGCTTTGATTTTTCTGATACCAATTCAATTTCATTGTTTCTGAAGTTGCGATCAGTTTTTGACTCAGGCTCAAACTTTCCATCCATACCGCCTTCGGCACCAGAAGAGCCTCCTCCTGCAAGTTCTTCAGATTCATTTTCTCCAGATTCACTTTTTTCATCTGAATTTCCTGAACCCGAACTAGATTCATTTTCTTCTTTATTTTCTTCGCTTTCGTTATTAGATTCGGAACGAGGACTTTCTTCATTACTCTCTTCAGAATCATCTTCATAATCACTAGGATCATAATCTTCATTCCATTCATCTGAATCTTCTTCATCATCACCAATCATTCCTTCATCCCATTCATGGTCAGACATATCAGTTTCAGATTCATTTTCTTTTGCATACTCATAAAGGTCTTCACAAATCTTTACGACATCTTTCCAAGTTTGAGCTTTATCAATTCTATCAACAAATACCATTTCTTTATCAGAAAAAGTAAGATTCATATAATCACCTACTTTATAGTGAAGATTGATTTTATCAATTAATCCTAATCCACTCATATCTACTTTTTTAACACCAAAGAAATCACGCTCCATCAAATCAGAATATCCTTCAATAAAAGAACGGCGTCCACCAGGGAATTTTATTTTGATTTTTCTCTCAATTCTTGCATCTTCAACAACATTAAGATAAGACTTGAAACCTTTTCCGTGTCCTACTGCATCATGAAATCCTTCAGCCGGAGTGAACAAAGCATGTCCAACTTCGTGTAGCACAAGTAAATCGTAAAGATTTCCGCTCATTTCCTTCCAAATTGGAAGGCGTAGAACTCGATTCTTTACGTCAAATGATGCTGTATTAAATTTACCATGTTCAACAGTCAAATTCTCTGAAGCGAGAAGTTTCGCTAGAATTGACTTTGAATCTCTATTGGCTAATTTCATTTCCATGTTTGTTCTCTAAAAAAGTTTTTCCCTCATCTTCAGGTACCATTATACAGTAAATGGGCCAGGAAGTCAAGTGTTTATAAAACTATTTTCATTTTATTCCGTATGCCTTGGCTAATGTTGGAATATCTTTAACTCCACAGGCATTCCAAATTGCCATACCTTCTGAACCAATTTCCCAGCGAACACGTTTGTTTACCAGTAGTTCAATTCGGTTGAAATCTTTCACATCCATCTCGGGCGTTTTATCTGTTACAATTATCTCGCCACCATTTCGTTTGAGGTGATTAAATCTCCACCAGAATTGTTTAGTTGATACTATTTTCATGAAATTATCTCTGCCAGAAGTGCATCATTTTCCATTTCAAGTCTTTCAATAACTTCCTTTAGAAACTCTATGTGAATTTTCTCAGCTGGAAAATCTGGATTCCAATCATGTTCTTCTATGTTATCTTTTTCCATAATCAATCTCATTTAGGTTAATCTTCATCTTCATCTACTATTATACAGTAAATGGGCCAGGAAGTCAAGTGTTTATTCAAAATAGTTATGAATTGCTTTCATATCTGTCCAATGTGATCCATCTTTTAAATTTGCAATAAGTTCTTTTTTACATTCAATAGAACATACATGACCTATACCTTTTGGACAATTAAACATCTTGCTAACATCAATTCCAGAACCATTTCTATGTTTAGTTTTACAATTAGTACAAATCATATTTCCTTTTGATGGCGGTCCCAACCGGATTTGAACCGGTGTTGCCGGCGTGACAGGCCGGTGTCCTAGGCCCAACTAGACGATGGGACCATATTGGGTTGACGGATGAGAATCGAACTCACTACCTTTTGAATCACAATCAAATGCTCTACCAATTGAGCTACCGTCAACATCTTTTGGTGGGGAGGGGTGGAGTCGAACCACCACAGTCTCAGACGGCTGATTTACAGTCAGTTGGGCTCGCCACTTGCTCAGCCTCCCCGTGTTTGATGAGTGATTAAAATTTATTTATCCAGGACCGACCATACTGACCAGATGACAAAGGATTAGTACCACGTACTTCACAACGTGAAGTTTTTCCAGAACCATTTTTACCCAATCTAAGTTGACCATGTCCACCTTTATAATTGGCGGAAACACCCGACTTTTCACCCAAGACTTTTTTACTCTTTGAAATTTTGCCGCCTCTGGCAAGAAATTCTTCAACAGTTTCATTTCTCATAATATATTCTCGTTAGAGATTGATCAAATAGATAAGATGTTTTCTTATCTTTCACTTACCATTATACAGTAAAACCGCCGGAAAGGCAAGTGTTTATACAAACTTTTTGCATTTATTTTTGTTCTTTCAAGAGTTTTCCGAAACGAACAAGCAGAACAATGTGGAGGAGCCACACCTTCCATAGTGGTGCTCCTTCCAAATCAATTTCTATTGTCTCTTCACCTATTTTAATTTCTTTAATCATTGATATCCATCTTTATCGAACTTTACGTAACTGATATTTTCACCTCTTAGGAGCCTCTGCTCCCTTCCGAAATACTCTTTGATGGTCATACCCTTTGGGACTAGTTCATGGATTGGAATACGATTTCCAACGTGTTCAATATCCAAGTCCACTCCAAAACAAGAACTCAAACACCTGTCTACCTGTTCTTGTAGATCCTTACGGATGTGAGCTTTGAACTCCTCCGATATTTCTGCATTGTTTATTGCAGTCATATTTTCTTCGTGAGTTCCTGTTAGGTCAATTTTCATCATAATCATTTCTCGTTTGGGAAAAGTCTAATAGAAAATTGGGTACATCCCCATCTCTTTTTAAACTACACTTATAGTTTAAGCTATTCCGGGCTGAATGTCAAGTGTTTATAGAATTATTATTTTAAAATAATATCAGTATGTTATAGGTCAAAAACAGGAAATTTACAAAAATAAAAAATATTTACAAGTACGTTTTTAATTATGTAATAATAACAATAAGATACCAAGTT
>Ga0209089_10004052_pt1 | contig 12324 bp, 3 predicted proteins | sample ArcticOcean_MG_C_FD_187431 | JGI IMG/M metagenome (GOLD analysis project Ga0209089, IMG submission 187431) | Marine microbial communities from western Arctic Ocean - ArcticOcean_MG_CB2_150 (SPAdes) (version 2) | ecosystem: Environmental > Aquatic > Marine > Oceanic | place: Arctic Ocean: Canada...
GGCTCAGGGTGATCCGTTTTTTCTCGGCATCGGCCTCCGAGTCCACCTGCTCGCTCTTGTCGATCTCCCCCTTCAGCAGGTCGATCTCCCTCTGCAACAGGCCAATCGTCTGCCCGATACTTTCCCGCTCCACACGCCAATCGGCATTCCTCCTGGCGATGAGTTGACGCGTCTGCACCCATTTCTCAATGTGGGTGCGGGCTTCCTCGAACTTGGAACCCTGCGCGAAGACGGACCCTGATGTCAGCCAAAATGCAAGCGTTGCTGACAAAAGTGCCCCTAACGTTAGGCGATTCATGTTTTGTAATGGATCTGGCTACCGAAATCCGCGCCGAAGAATGGCGGGATCGGCCAGTGGTCAGCCGCCATGGCGGCGCACCTGTGAAATTGGCAAAACACATCAACGGACGCAAGGCCCAATAACAGGAAAACCAAAAAAACGAGCGGGACGTGAATGGGACAACCCGATAATCAAGAATCGGACGCAGATGAACGCAGATTATTTGGGCAAAAAATGAACCTGTAAATCCGCGAAAATCCGTGTCCCGACAAAAAACCGAGAACCGAGAACCGGGCAAAGAAAAACCCCACCGATGAACGACGGGGTTTTTCTTGAAAGGTTCGAAATCAGATCGGCTTGTATTTCTTGTGGCGATATCGCTCGTGCACCCACTTGAAATCCGGGTTCTTCGCGGTTCCACCCGGCCAGTAAAAACTGTTTTTCCCCGCTGCAGAATCCCGGGCTGCCTTGAGTGTCCCTTTATCAACCCATTTGTGGTTCTCCGCGTGGCCATCGGCAAAACTAAAAGAACTGTCATTGCCATGCGCAACAGCAAATGGATCCACCCAACCGGTCGGGACGTTGATCACCCAGGTGCCCAGATTCTCATTGCGCGGATCCTGCTCCTCAACGAACACCATCGACATGGCTGCGTTCCGGATTTCAGTCATCTTTGTGAAATACGGCTGCGAGCCACCCGTTGCACTCGCTCCCTGCCATCCGCCTCCGTTCATCGGGTTCGCCTTGGAGTAACTCACCCATGCCCAAAGGTTGATGTTGCGACCCTGCTTGGCGCGTTGATCTCCCGGGCAGTGATACACCCCTGCACTGGGGCAATATGTCCACATCGGACTGGCCATCAACCCGGCTTTTGCGCCCTCTAATTTTTTCTGAATAGCACTGGCTTTTGGCGAATAACCATTCTTCGGACGCATCGCACCCTTCCAAAATCCACCCCGCCCCATCCCGGCACTGGGAATGATGTCCCCCTTGATATTGCTGGGAGAGATCACTGGAGAGGAGTCCTTGTTGTCATCAGAAAACATCACGAATCCCAGGCCCAACTGCTTTTGATTGTTCAAACAGTTGGCACCCAATGCCTTGCCCTTGGCCTTGGCCAAGGCCGGCAAAAGCATGCCTGCCAAGATCGCAATGATGGCAATCACCACCAGCAACTCAATCAGCGTAAACCCCTTCGAATATGGATATTTTGTTTTCATTTTAAAAAAGCAGTCAAGAAAGGCTACCCACATGCCCAAGCGTGGCAAGCCCTTTTTCCTCCCCGTTCCTCGTTCTTGGTGCTCGGTGCTCGGTGCTCGCTTTTAAGTTGAGACACGGATTTTATGAGATTTACAGGATCATCTGTTAATCCTGATGATCTACGTTCATCTGCGTCCCGTTCCCGCCGCTCGCGCTGGACCAACCGCTAACACGCTGGAATGTTGGAGCGTAAAAAGCGGTGTCGCGCTTCGCTTGCCACCGCACTCCACATAAAAAAGAGGCCGGGCAAAATGCCCGGCCTCTGGTGTGTGTTCTCTTTTTGGTTAATCCAACCAAATTACTCTGTGACGGCGCGTCCGTACTGCATCGCCTGGTCCGACGGGATCGTCAGCGGGCTTGGCGCATCCACATTCTCCCACGGACCATTCACCGTCGGTGCCGCCTGTAGCGTGCCTTCAAAGGTGACCGTCACCGTGCCGTCTCCGTTGTTCACGACGCTCAGCGCCGGCGTATCGGCTGGCTCGCCCAGAATAATCCATGGCGAGAGATACTCTCCACTGATCGGCAGCGCATCGTTGACAACTGGATCTCCAGTCGTCCAGGCCACAGCGAGGTTGTCTCCGCCGCCGCCCTCGTTCATCAATGCCTCTATGTAGTAGGCCTTGCCGGCTTCAAGTGTAATGAACTTGGACAAGTTCTCGAATCGCTCATCAGCGGTTCCTGAATCCACAGTGCCCCGACGATCACCGCCCTCAAACGCGCGAACCCCATTCCATTGCGGCTCAGTGGCGATCAACTGCCGGTTGATCGGATTCTCGTCCGTGCTCAACCAGAGCTGTGCATTGTCATCGGCCGCGATCACAAACTGGTAGTCAGCCGTCTCAGGCGGATGAAGGAAACCGATCATCTGCACCGCGTAGTTGTCCTTAACATTGCCTTCCGGTTTTACATCGATGTCACCGGACTGCGGCCACTCAAAGTAACCGGCGTCCTTCTCAAGATTCGGGCTGTCCGGGAAGCTCGCATGGCCCACCAACTGCGCAATGGAACCGCCGCCCACTCCCTCGTATTCCCGGGCCGTTATGCTACCAGCCGCGGTTGCGGGCGCCTTGGTGCCCAGAGCGTATGTCGCCCAAACCGGTATTGTGAAGGTCGCCTCATGGGTCGTCGTCTCGCCTGCGCTATCCTTAAAGGTCGCGCTGACTGTGTACTCTGTACCCGCTTCAATCGCTCCAGTGCCTGCAGAGATCGAGTGGGTCTTACCCGACTGCGTCACGCTAGAGAACTGCTTGCTCCATGCACCCTCAGAAGCCGTTGAATCCAACGCGGTACCACCCAGCGAGATCACCACCGAGGCGGTGTCCAGTGTTGTGGCTCCATCTGTCACGTTCAACGTCACTGTCGCCTTCGGATCCATCGAGTTGCCTGCGGCAACACTCACCGACGAACTCAGAGCCGGCAGCGCCGGTACCGTCACCGTGCCGGTGAAGTACTTGCCAGGGATGCCTTCCTGGTTGCCGGCTGGGACATCGTCGATGTCCTCACTCGGCATGCGCCAGCCCACGGTCATCCAGTCGCCGCCGCCGCCTTCCTTGAGCAGCGCTTCCACATAATACTGCTGCCCTTCCACCAGATCGAGCGTGCCCGAAAGGCCTCCGTCGTCCAGTGTGAAGTTCTTACAGCAACCGGTTTCCTGGGCCACTTGAACCGCGTTGGCCGGGTCAGCGTCGGTGCTGATCCTCAACACGCTGGCGTCATCACTGGCCACGAAGAATCGGTAGGTCCCGGTCTCCGGCGCCGTCAGGATGCCGCTCATCCGACCGCCGTAGCTGTCGCGGCCGTCCCCTTCAAACCCGCCAGCCAATGCCGTCCGGGTGTTGAAGCTTGATGCGAATGTCGCACCATCCGGTGAATCCGGGTAACGCGCGTTGTCGGCCAATAGAGTAATCGGACCCGCTCCACCAATACCATCCCACCACTCCCAGGCCAGATGGGTATCGAAGGTGATCGTGCCATCTCCGTTGTCTACGGGGGCAGGCTTCTCGATCCAGGGCGAGAGATGATCGCCGGCAATCGGCAGCGCGCCGTCAGCAGGAAGATCATCCCCGGCACGTATCCAGGTGATCGCCAGGTTGTCCCCGCCGCCACCTTCCTTGGTGATCGCCTCGATGAAGTAGGCCTTGCCCGCTTCCAGCCTGATCGGCGCCGATCCGTTGATCTGACGACCCGTGTCGTTGTCGACAACCACCCGGTTGCGGGGCTGTCCAAACTCACGCACTCCATTCCAGTTCGGCTCAATCGCGACCAGGCGCTTGTTCTCCGGCGTCTCGTCGCTCGAGAGGAACAACATCGTCATATCATCCGCAGCAAGGAAAAACTGGTACTCATCGGTCTCTGGCGGATGCACAAACCCGAGCAAATGGGTCGCGTAGTTGTCCTGCACATTGCCTTCCGGCACATCGTTGATGTCTCCACTGCTGTTCTGCGGCCACTCGGCGTGGTTCGACCAGGTCACCAGATCAGGTGAATTGGGCCACTTGGCATTAGTTAACAGATCACCCAGCGAGGCTCCGCCAATGCCCTGGAACTCGCGGACATACAGGCCGCCACCACCGCTTGCCGGTGCACCGGTTCCTGCGTTGTAAATCTCCGCAGCACCCGTGTACAAATTAGCCCCGTCTGCGGGAACATAGTTCACAAAGTGTTCTCCCGAGATACCACCGTCATTCCACGGCGGTGCGTCAAGGTCCGCATCCAACGGACGGGTCCAACCGACATTCATCCAGTCGCCTCCGCCGCCTTCCTTGAGCAGCGCCTCAAAGTAGTAGCGCTGGCCCGCCTCAAGCTCAACGAGCCCGGACAAACCACCGTCGTCCAGCGTAAAGCCCTTGCAGCATCCAATCTCCTCCGCGATCAACTCCACGTTATCGGGATCCTCGTCCGTGCTAAGCCACACCTGGCCGTGGTCATCCGATCGGATCCAAATCCGGTACTCGCCATCCTCAGGCGCTACCAGCCAGCCACTTGCTCGGGCTCCGTAGTTTTCGTGTGCGTTATTGTGGAAACCCACCGCCCACCGGCTATTCGTCCACGGCAGCAACTGTGAGCTGTCCGGGTTGTCCGGGTAGTTCTCGCTATCAGTCAGGTTCTCCATCGGATGCGCACCGCCAATGCCTCCCCAGAAATCCCACCACAGGAAGCCGCTCGCCTCCACGTAGGCCTGAATGCTCACGTCCCCGCTAAACTCGTTGCCAGCCAGGTCCTTGGCTCCACTGACACTCACCGTGTAAACCTTGCCGGGTGTCTGATCGTCGGTTGCGAGAATCACCGTGTTGCCGCCAATCAACTCAGCCGAGTCAACTGAAAGGCCTGCCACCGTGTAGCTACCCACACCTCCCTCGTCCATCTCTTCGCTGTAGACCAGCTTCAACGAGTTCATGTAACGGCTACCCTCGCTCGAAACGACGACCGGCGCCGTCTTGTCAGGTGTCACCGTCAGGGTCACCTCGTTGCTCTCCTGATAGCTGTTGGCGGACATGACGGTTGCCTGAATCTTGGCTCCATTGTCGTCTTCAGTCAAAAGACCGGTCTCAACACTCGTCCCGGAACCAATGTTGACCCCGTTCATCTTCCACACCACTGAAACACCCTCTTCACTGGCCAGTTCCAGACTGAAGGTCGCCGTCTGGTTCATCTCGGCACTAACGTCGGTCGGTTGAACTGTAATCAGGTCGCTCGACAACTCGGCCCCTAGAAGCTTGCCGGTCATCACGTCGACCAACTGCTCCGGCTCCAGCGCCGAGGCAAACACCGCGAAGTCATCCATAAACCCATCAGTCCTGTTCCCTCCGTTCTGACCTGACATGATGTGAAGCTGATTGAAATCCATCGGCAGCGGGTTGGTGTTCTCACCTTCGTGAAACAACTCACCATTAATGAAGATCTGCTTGGTGTCTCCGTTCTTGACGAAGGCGAAGTGATTCCACGAGTGGTAGTCACCGCCCCAGCCCTTGTTGATCCGGGTGTCTCCACCTCCACAACAACCGGCCGTGTCCCAGTATATGTCGCCACCACCCCAAGGCACATGGGCCTGGGCACCGCGTAGACCGCCTGGTGAACCAGGCGAATACGCCCAGAATGCAGAGGAAGCCACGCGGCCACCATTCCATTTTAACCAGAACGTATACGTGACCTGATTGATCGAACTGGCCAGGTTAAGGAATGCACCCTCAGCAACAAGGGCTCTTGCTCCACCTGCAGTGGTGTCCAATGCATTACCCCTTATCGAATTTGTCGTGATCTTGGCATTGCTCTCAAACACTGCCGTTATTCCATTCACACTGTCAACGGACTCCGTTGCATCCAGCTCATCATCAAATCCCCAGTGCGCCAGAAGGTTCAACTGACCTTCCTCAACCGGGTCGGCCAAGGTAAAGGACCACTCCGCGGTCCGCGTGATCCCGGCTGAATCGGCATACTCCACAATGGCCGTATGTTTTCCGTTTCCACCGGATGAAGCATCATAGCTGATCACCCGGGCATCGCCGTCCGAGCTCACCTTGTGGCTGACCACCTCACCGTCATAGGTGAACTTCACCGATCCCTGATCAAGCGTGCTCACACCCCCATTGATCACTGTCAACTCAACATTCTTGGTCGTGGCAAACGCACCCTGATTGGGCGATATACTCGCGATGTAGGCCCGGCCTGTGGTGCCTCTTTCCGTGGTACTTTCATCCACTGTAGCTCCCTTCGGGGTAAAGGCCTTGATTGAGCCCTCAACATCCGGGTCGTTGATCAGCGTCTTCTCGCCGTTCACGTATGAGAAAATCTCAAGGTTGGCACCACCTCCGCCTTCCCACCACGACACGCGGTAGGGATACAGACCCGCCTCGGGCACGTAGAACTCGAAAGTCGTGTCGGATGCTCCACGGCCACCATCGAACCGTCCAACATTTTGCTGGAACATGTCACCATAACTAACTCCAAAGGAGGCATTGAACCCGTCATCCGAGTTCACTCCAAACTTGTAGGACCCCTTCTCCAGCTGCAGGATCGTCAAATACTCGGACGCTATGCCGTCAGTCGAATCTCCCCAACCTGGGATACCATTGAGCGGCTCATCCTCGCGGTCAGTGCTGTCCCCCTTATCATTCGCCTGGAAACTGCCTACCCCTGCCGGCGCATCCTGATTCTGGTTCACCGTTTCGACAATCTCCGGATAGTAGCTCCATCCCTCAAACGAATCGATGTCCGCCTCGTTGAGGTACTGCTCCTCCATGTCCGGGTCAATAAATCCACCCCGAATCTGCTTCTCGGCGGCAACCCAGCTGTTCCCGTGCAGGCTGCCCACTCCCTGGCCCGACGAAATCTGCGTCGGGTAAACCACGAAACCGGATTCGCCCTTGGCGGATTCGGGGAGCTTTAATGTGGTATCAATCAGCGTGTACGGCTTGACCGTGAATCCCTTCTCCAGCTTGGAGCCGTTTCCGTTTGTGTCCTTCAGCGACACTTTCACGATATGCTCTGACTCGGGGGCCAGCAGCTCAGCCGACTCATACGAGACGGTCGTCACCCCTTCGGCCTTCGACTTTGTCACCTCAACATCCGCCCCGTCATAGTTCACCACGATACTGTCCGGATCCGCAGTTGCACCATCGACATCCTTTATCAGGAAACTAAATCCAGCAGCATTGGCCACCAGACTAGCCAGCCTTGGTTTCGGGATAGCTCCATCAGCCGAAATAGTAACGAGGGCAGTGCCATCCCCACCATTCCAGATCGTGGCAATTTCATCTTCGGTAATCGGCCGATCCCATATACCGACATCGTCGATGATGCCTGACCAAGTCCGGTTGCGCGCATCAGGGTTCTCACCAATCATCATTGGATTTTCATTACTCTGAATGGCAGGAGCGCCGCCGCTTGACACCAGCTCGCCGTCACTGTAAAGGCGCACTTCGCCGTTTTCCGGGTCGCTGACCAGAACAATGTGATGTAGTTCCCCGTCGGTGATGTCTCCGGTACCACCGGGAACATCTGCGTTACCTCCGTTACCGGTGAGTTGAGTCTCGCCGCCGCGACGGTGAATACGCCACCGGTTGCCCTCTCCCTTGGCAATCAGGGCCTGCCAGCTCTTGGAAAATTCGTTGACACTGAACCAGGCGGAGATCGAAAAGCCGGTGTCGTCCTGGAAGTCAAACAACTCCTCGTTTTCCGCAGGTGTCTGAACAAACTGGTCGACACCGTCGAGATCGATACCGTCGCCGAACTTGCCAGAACCGTACGCGATCTCATCGGATCCCATGCCCTCGCCGTGGCTGTCACCAGCAGCGTCATCAAGATCCCCGTCGAATGGCCAGTAGGCTATCAAACCAGGCACAGTCTCGACAGGTCCACCACTTCCTTGCTCAAGAACGATCTTAAAGTTGTCGATGAATTGATTGGCATTGGCGCCGCCTGTCCGTCCGCCGAAGGCGACCCGAGCATTTTCGATGGACTCGAAGTCCGGAATATTGACTGCGTCATGAATTAATTCGCCATTGTAGGAAATGGTAAGGTCTCCGTCAGTAGTCAGTTCCATTTCCACCGGCCACCAACCTTCGGTATCCAATGTGGAGTTGCCCTGACTCCCCATCGCGACGGTGGCAACAACCACTTTCCCCCATTTTATATCAATTGCGGGTCCTTCAGCAGCGCCATTATCCCAGTTGTCGAAACAAACTATCAGCTTCGAGCCTCCTGCTTCAGGACCTTCCTCACCAAAATCTGTAACCGCATCAAGATCATCGGAAATCGCCATGCTCAGACCATCGGCCTGGGTGTCCGTGCCATCTGCTATATAAATGTCGAAGGTTATTTTGAATTTATCGACTGTTCCGATATCCTCACTCAGCCATCCGCCTCTTTGACTGGCTTCATTCCGGGTCAATACAAGCGCCCCGCTGCCATCAACTCCTTCATCCTCGCTGTGTTCAGCACTCCCGGCAACGTCTGATCCGTCCGGCAAGCCACCGTTGAAATCCCAAGTGAAACTTCTTTCGGGTGAACCCGATCGTGCGATAGGAAAAATCTGTTGGGCTGCTAATGCCGCAATCTGGTCCTCGCTGAGGGCGATATTCCACACAGCCACATCATCCATGGCTCCCAAGAACCAGTTGCCCTCAGCATCAAAAACACCGTCGCCTCCCATGTTGAAAGTGTCCCCTGAACTAACCGCCCCACCACCACCTGCTGTGCCGATTTGCTCTCCGTTTGCATAAACGTGCATTCCATCCGCGTTAACAACAACAGCGACATGGGTCCATTCCTCTAAGGTCGGCCCAAAATCCACACTGATATTTCCCGCAGGAGTCCAGTACTGCATCGACGACGGACTGATCATCCCATACTCAACAGCGTCGTTCTGGCCAATCAAACCGACCCGATTGCCCGCTTGCTCCTCTGGCATGAGCATCCAAAAGGATAGGGTCAACTCCTCGAGATCGTTGAGCAGACTCGCTTCAGTCGTGACGGAGTCGTCCGCTCCATCAAACTGAATGGCGTTGTCACCACCACCGCCAGTTGCGCCTGTCACGAACTCCGGTTCACCGTTGACAGTGCCGTGGTTTCCACCCTCGGACATATCCGGTGTTGACTCTGGGTTAGACTGGTCATCGAATGGCCAGTAGCCTATCAGGCCCTCTTCGAGGCCCTGAGCGTTTAGACTGGCGGTACCTATGATCGCCATTAACGATACGATACCCGCAGCGATAAAGCGACGGGCCGTCATTAGTTTCTTAATCATTGTTTGGTTATTGTTTGGGGGTTATATTACTAGTTAACTACTATAAAAAAATTCACAGATTGGTCGTTATAGCTCGACCAAAAAAATAATTTCGCGGTTAAATTTCGGCTATCCAACTGCTTGAGGGGTCAGTAATTATCGAAAAGCGTGAATTGGGGCAAGCCTTATTCGATGAAAAGTTATTCACATATTGTTCACAGTATTCGGATTTTATGAATGGTGCAGCCTCGCTGTAGGCATTGACAAATCCTCCCCAATGCCCGACGAATTCCGGGCCGATGAGCAAAGCCACTTTGAGTTGGGGAGTCTGTCTGCTGTTTTTGACGGTGGGCTGCAATCGCGCTCCCCATCCCTCCACGGGACAGCCAGATGCGGCACCCATTGTTTCCGAGCCGCTGCGTGAACGGGTCGCCCGGGGGGAAGGCGCGCCGTTGTTTGAACGGCTTTCAACGGCGCAGACCGGTGTCAATTTCTCCCAGCGGCTGGCGAGGGATCACCGGCTTAGCCTACTCAATAGTTCCGGCTTTGTCTGTGGCGGGGTCTGCATCGGTGACTTCAACGGGGACGGCCGGCCGGATCTGTTTTTGGTAAACGGCCCGGACAAGAACAGCCTGTTTCTCCAGAAAAACGATTTCAGCTTTGAGGACGTGGCCCAACAGGCCGGGGTTGACGGGGGGGAAGCGTGGGGAGCCGGCGCGGCGGCGGTTGATTTTGACGGCGACGGCGATCTGGATCTGTACGTCTGCAATTACGACTCACCCAACCAGCTTTTCGTCAATGACGGCACTGGAAAGCAGTTCACCGACGAGGCACAAGCGCGGGGACTGGCGATGATTGATGCCTCGCTCATGCCGTCGTTTGCCGATCATGACCGGGATGGCGATCTCGACCTGTTTGTCCTGACCTACCGATACTACCGGCCCGGTGGCCGGCCCGCGAAAACTCCCATCGTCATGCGTAACGGCCGCCCGAAGATACTCGCCGGATTTGAAAAATACTACGATCTGCGCCGGGTTGGGCCGTCGGACTGGACCGTGGACACCTGCGGCCGCCCGGATCGGCTTTTTAGGAATGACGGCACGGGCCATTTCACCGATGTCAGCAAGAGCGCCGGGATAACGGAAAAAGGACACGGCCTCTCGGCGACGTGGTGGGATCACGACGGCGACGGCTGGCTGGATCTTTATGTGGCCAACGACTTCACCGATCCGGAGCACCTTTACCACAACAACGGCGACGGCACGTTCACCGACGTGCTGGAGCAGGCGATGCCGTACACAAGCTGGTCGTCGATGGGGGCGGACTGCGCTGACCTGAACAATGACGGCCTGCTGGACCTGTTCGTTGCCGACATGGCGGCGACATCGCACTACAAGTCCAAGGTCACCATGGGCGACATGGGCGACCGGCGATGGTTCCTCGAGAATGCCTGGCCGCGCCAGATCATGCGCAACAACCTTTTCCTCAACACCGGCACGTCGCGATTCATGGAGACGGCCTTCCTCTGCGGACTGGCCGGGACGGACTGGACTTGGGCCATCAAGCTGGCCGACCTCGACAACGACAGTCGTGTGGACGTCTTCATCACCAACGGCGCCTCCCGCATGATCACCGACGCCGACATCACGGTCACCCCGCAGATGCTCGTCGGTAAAACCGAGTGGGAACTTTGGAAAGAGCAACCCACAATGAAAGAAGTCAACCTCGCCTACCGCAACAAGGGAGATTTACAGTTTGAGCAAACTGCCAAGCCGTGGGGCCTTGACCACGAGGGCATGAGCTACGGCGCCGCGTACGGCGATCTCGACGGCGACGGCGACCTCGATCTCGTCGTGGCCAACATCGACGAGCCGACGAGTATTTACCGCAACCTTGGCCACGAGGGGCATCGCATCGTCGTCCGACTGGCTGGCGCCGGGAGCAACCGCAACGGACTGGGCGCGGTCATCGAGATCGAGAGTCAAGCGGGGAAACAGATTCGCCAGGCCAACCCGATGACCGGGTTCCTCTCGTGCAACGACGACGCGGTGCACTTCGGCCTTGGTCAAGCGGATACGATCGACACCCTCCGCGTTCGTTGGCCAAGCGGCGCGGTGCAAACTTTCAGCGATCTCGCCGCCGATCGACTCTACACGATCACCGAGCCAAGCGGCGGCCAAGCGCCCGGGCCGGCCAAGCCAAGCGAGCCGGACACCCTCTTCACCGAGGTGTCGGAAAGCGTCGGCTTGGCCTTCAAGCACACCGAAAAGCCTTATGACGACTACGCCCGCCAGCCGCTGCTGCCCGGCAAACTCTCGCAACTCGGCGGCAGTCTCGCCTGGGGCGATGCCGACGGCGACGGCGATCACGACCTCTTCGTCGGCGGAGCGGCTGGCCAAGCGGGAGCCGTCTTTCTCCGCCAAGCCGACGGGACATTCCAGCCAAGCGCCGCCGCGCAGCCCGCGCTCGAGGCCGACCAGGCCGCCGAGGACATGGCGGCACTGTGGCTGGACGCCGACCGCGACGGCGATGCCGACCTGCTCGTGACCAGCGGCGGCGTCGAGTGCGAGCCGAGCGCCGCCGTGCTCGGCGATCGACTCTATTTGAACGACGGCACCGGCAAATTCACCCGGGCCGACGCGGCGATTTTCCCACCCGCGAGCGAGTCGAGCATCACTGCCGTCGCGGGCGACTTCGACGCCGATGGCGACCTCGATGTTTTCATCGGCGCACGCTCCATTCCGGGCCAATACCCGGAGACGCCCCGCAGCCGTTTGCTGCGAAACGACGACGGCCGGTTTGTCGACGTGACAAGCGACGTCGCGCCGGGGCTGGAGCGCGTCGGCCTCGTCACCTCGGCGCTTTGGTCCGACGCCAACGGTGACGGCCGACAGGATCTGCTCGTCACCCTCGAGTGGGGGCCGGTGGCGCTGTTCGTCAACAACGGAGGCCAACTCACCGACGCGACGAAACAGGCCGGGCTCGCCGACCGGCTTGGCTGGTGGAACTCGATCACCCAAGCCGACCTCGACCACGACGGCGACATGGATTACATCGC
>Ga0209089_10004071_pt1 | contig 12290 bp, 10 predicted proteins | sample ArcticOcean_MG_C_FD_187431 | JGI IMG/M metagenome (GOLD analysis project Ga0209089, IMG submission 187431) | Marine microbial communities from western Arctic Ocean - ArcticOcean_MG_CB2_150 (SPAdes) (version 2) | ecosystem: Environmental > Aquatic > Marine > Oceanic | place: Arctic Ocean: Canada...
TGTCGCCGGTGTTTCTGCGCTGGTCCATCGAGTCCCATCCGGATCTTCCGCAGTTGTTTTTTCTCCTTTGTGGTCTGTATTATGGCCTTGTGCTGTGCGGCGGATATGAGACGCGCGCGCTGGTGCTTTCGAGTGTGTTTGCGGGTTTGGCGTTCGGGACGAAGTATTCGGGTGTGTTTCTGTTACCTGTGATCGGTCTGAGTGTGCTGCTTCCGGATGAGGGAATACTGTCTCCTGGCTCCGCATTCAACAGGTTGAAGAAGGGGCGTACGTGGGTGAAGCTGCTGGCGATCCCCGCGGTGTTCTGCGCAACATTCGCTATGACGAATCCGCACGCGCTTCTGGCGTTCGATGCGTTTCAGAAGAGCTTGCTGATGGAGAAGGGGATTATGAGTTTTGGTCATACCCTGCGTGTGGAGGCCGGCGCAATGGCATGGCTGGAGATGCTGTGGGGCCTACTGGGTCAGGTGCACGGGTTGGTGTTTCTCGCTACGCTGGTCGTTTGGGTGTGGTATGTGAAGAAAAAGGGAGGTATCCCCGCAACGAGAGGGATGCTGGTGCTGTGGATGGCGCTGTTCGTGACGTATCTGATGGTCGAAGTGAATCTGCGTCGTCCGCGTCATCTCCTGCCGGTAGTTCCCTGCGGGCTTCTGGTTGTGGGATATGTATATACACAAATCTGGGATCGCCTGCGTGACCGTATGAGATACGGATATGTGCTGGCGATCCCTGTGTTGCTGCTTGTCTCGTGGGACCACGTATGGGGCACGGCGAAGCTGTTCGGTGAGCGGTGGACACGTGTGGAGGCGAATGAAGAGCTGGCGGTAGGTCGCTGGCTGGCTGCGAATTATCCGCCGGAGACGAGCATCCTGTATGACGCCTATTCCTATGTGCCGAATACATTCGGTAATGTATTCCGAAGTTTCGGCGCCAGCTATCCGATGGTGGCACATTTCGAGCCGGATCTGATCGTTGTCAGGGATGCCATCCACAGAGATTTTGAGGATCCGGAAGATGCAGAAAAGTCCAGACGCGGGGAGGCAGATTTTCTTGACAGGCATTACTTCTACAAGTATCTGAAGGCGGGATTGATACCGGGCTATGGCCTGGCGAAAAGATTTCCGACCCTGTCGGTTTATGAACGAATGTCAGGCAAGGTGAGAGAAGACGCGGATATCAAGGGGACATGGATGAAGCTGGCCAGGCATTACTATAGTGGGAGAATACACGGGAAGGTGACGGCGGGCTGGGTGATGGGTCACATCCACCGTTCGCAGGGTCTGGAGGAGGAAGCGGAGCGGGCGTTCCGTGAGGCACGAACCAGCAATAATTTCGCAGTTCGGATTTTTAACCATGGCAGGCGAGCCCTTACCGAGAATCGGCTGGAAGAGGCGAAACACGCATTCGACGAGGCCCTTGCGGCAGCAGCAGAACGATCCGAGTCTTACCGTTCAGGGATGCGGGCTTCCATATCAGATCTCTTCTTCAAGGCCGGATACTAAATCAAGATTGTGGCACCGGGTAACGGGATAAACATCATCGGAGGAAGATATGCCTGAGAAGAGAGACCCCACGATTCGGGTGGTACTTTTGCCCAAGGATACGAATCCTCACGGGACCATTTTTGGGGGAGTAATTCTCAGCCATCTCGATATCGCCGGAGCGATCGAGGCGCGCAAACACGCAAGAGGGAGGGTGGTGACCGTTGCGATGGACAAGGTTGAATTCATTGCACCCGTGCACGTGGGCGACGTGGTTACGTTTTATACAAAGCTGGTGAAGATAGGTAAGACTTCGGTAACCGTGTCCGTGGATGTGGAAGTAGAACGGGCGGTTACAGGCGAGTGTATAAAAGTTACGGAGGCAGAGGTGGTTTATGTGGCGGTGGATCAAGAAGGCAGGCCCAGCCCTGTAACGGGTTGAGTAAGCAGCGGCAATACGGTGTGATGCCTGATGTGGAGGGACTTCAGGCTGGGGCGGCGGCTAACTGGTCGCGCAGTTCGATGGTGGCACTGCGTGCGGCTTCGGCGAAGTCCTTCCCGGATGACGCATAAAGGATGCTGCGGGAGGCGTTGATCAGCAGGCCCGCGCCAGTTTCATCGCGTCCGTTTTTGACGACTTCCTCGGCACTCCCCCCCTGGCTGCCAACGCCCGGTACGAGGAACGGGAGGGTGGGGGCGATTCCGCGAATTTCCGATAGTTCCTTCGGATGCGTGGCGCCGACCACCAGGCCGCAGGGTCCTGTGGATGACCACGTTACGGCCTTTTTGGCCACGGCCTGATACAAAGGTCCGTCATTCGTCTCGAGTCGCTGGAAATCTGATGACCCGGGGTTGGAGGTCAGGCAGAGGAGAAAACAACACTTGTCCCTGTAGGAAAGAAACGGGTCAACGGCATCCAGCCCCATGAGCGGATTCACGGTTACCGCATCGGCCTGGATCCGTTCATAGGCCATTCTTGCATAGTGAGCGGCCGTATTGCCGATGTCTCCAGCTTTGAAGTCCAGGAGGATCGGGATGTCTTCGGGGATGATTCTGGTGAGCGCCTCCAGTGACTCCCAGCCGGATCTCCCGGACGACCCAAAGAATGCAAAGTTGGGTTTATAACAACAAACCAGATCCCGGGTTGCGGCGACGATTTCGTTCAGGAAGGCGAAGAGCGGGTCAGGCGCCGACTTCACGTGATCGGGAATGCGTTCCAGATCCGGATCAAGACCCACACAAACAATGCTCGCGTTTCTATTGGATGCCCCGGTGAATTTTTGCAGAAAATCCATACGTCCTCCCGATGGATACAGCAGCGGCGAACCCTGCGGGTCCGCCGAATGAAACAGGCAAGTGGGCCTGTAAGCCGAGTTCTGTCGTTCGGCATAACGCCGAACGGATGACCATTTATCTGGGGCGCCGATTACCCGACGCCTCAATGCAGCCAACCCGAGCGTTGTAGCGAGACGGGCCGTCTCTCCGCCCCTATTAGGCCTTGCTCCGGATGGGGTTTACCGTGCCGCCCCCGTCTCCGGGAAGCGCGGTGGGCTCTTACCCCACCGTTTCACCCTTGCTCGTTGCGAAACCGGAGTTTCGCCCGTTAGCGGTCTGTTCTCTGTGGCACTTTCCGTCGGGTCACCCCGCCTGGGCGTTACCCAGCATCCTGCCCTGTGGAGCTCGGACTTTCCTCACCCTAACGGGCGCGGTCACCCGGCCCACTTGCCATTCTTCTTTCCTGAATCCCCAAGTTTGCAAGCCTGTCGGCCTCATGGTTTTGAGACCGGGGGATGTGCTGAATCTCAAAGGCTTCGAAGGATTTGCGCAGGTCACAGGCTTCATTATAGAGGGGCTTAAGGCCGGGGGTTTTAACGCGATACTGCCCGTTCAGCTGCCGAACCATAAGTTCGCTGTCCGAAAACGCATCCACCCGGGTCGCCTTTAGTTCGTGCGCAAGTTGCATGCCCCGGATCAGAGCTTTGTATTCCGCTGCATTATTAGTGGCTTCGCCGATGTATTCACCGATTTCTTGAAGTGAGACACCGTCGCATTCCATAAAAATGCCTATCCCTGCGGGACCGGGATTTCCTTTTGCCGCACCATCTGTGTAAAGGGAGATCCTAATGTCCTTGTTCGTCAAGCCCCCGCCTCTTCTTTCCATATGACGATACGCCCGCAGTTTTCACACCGAATGATCTGATCCTGCCTGCGGACTTCCATGCGGAGCTGGGGTGGCAGCTGTCTGAAGCATCCGCCACAAGAAGATTTTTCCACCTGGACAACGGCGGCACCTGTCTTGACGAGTTTTCGAATTCTGTTGTAGACCGAGAGCGCACGCCGATCGATCTGCGTTTCTACACCCGTGCGTTTTTCGTGGCACTCCCTGACATTCTCCTCCACGGACCCCAGCTTGGACTTCAAGCCCTTTATGATCTTTTTGCTTTCGGTCTCGAGTTCCTTGTGCGTGGTCTCTTCCTCAGCGAGCCTTTCTTTGAGGCCATCGAAGAGGTCTATTCCCTCGAGGATCCCATTCTCATTCTCGTCTAAGCGATTCTTTAGTGCCTCGATCTCGTGCTGAAGGGCGTCGTACTCTTTGTTGGAGGCGACTTCGTAGAGACGATCCTGGCGTTTCTTGAGGTCTGCCTGGATCGCTTCCAGCTCTCCTTCCATCAGTCTGCGATTTGTCTCCAGCTCCTCGGTCTGTTTCCGTTTCCCTTCCACATTACTTTTCGAATGATCCAATTTCGCTTCAAGTTCGGAAATCTCAGTAGGGTACTCTATCTGCGACCGTCCGAGCGCGTCGATTTCCAGATCGATGTTTTGCAGCTCCAGCAACATGGCCAAGCTCTCTTTCATCTACTGACTCCTACTTCGATTAACATCCTTGCTTACGGATGGATGGGGATGAAGAAAGGTGCATCTGTGTGAACAGATGCACCTTTCCGTATTTTACTCATTCCTGTTGCATCGCCGTGGCGTTTTGAACCGCTCCACCGGGATGGGCAGGTAGTGAGGGTGGTGGGCGATACTGGATTTGAACCAGTGACCTCTGGTATGTGAAACCAGCACTCTAACCAACTGAGCTAATCGCCCAGATATGTCTTTTATGTACGGGAACCTACTCAGATTCCCCTTTTCGAGCTTACTCATCATAATCCGTTGTTAAGGCTCACATTTGGCTTAATCAAGTTTAGGGAATAAAAACAAATAGGTCCGGGTTGTCAAGCTGCTTGTGGGAACGATCTATTCAACGACCTGTCTGGGAGTATCCGGATCATTTACGGGGAATTCCGGCGATTTCCCCTTAAGAATTCGAATGATGTCGGCCGCCACCATAGACAGGTTCCGGGCGGATTCGGCGGTGTGACCAGAACAGTGTGGCGACAGCAGCACATTGTCCAGCTGCAGCAAGGGGTTGTTTGCCTTCACAGGTTCTTCCTCGAAGACGTCGATGACCGCGCCTGCAATCGTTCCCGATTTGAGGGCGTGAACCAGGGCGGCTTCGTCGACGACGGGTCCGCGACTGCAATTTACAAGGTAGGCGCCTGGTTTCATCTTCTCCAGAGCTTGCGCATCGATCAGATGATGTGTTTGCTCCAGCAAAGGGACGTTCAACGTGATGTAATCGGAGGTGGCGATCAATTCGTCCAGCTCCACGCGCCTGGTGCCCAACCTGGCCTCTTCTTCGTCTGAGGCGGGAAACACGTCATAATAGATCGTATTCATGTTGAATCCGAGTCCGCAGATCTCGGCAATTCTACGTCCTATTCTGCCGAAGCCCACAATTCCAAGGGTCTTCCCTATTAACTCGGGACCATGATGCCGATTGCGGAATTCCCAGTCGGTCTGCCGGGTAGCCGCATCTGCCTGAAGCATTCGCCTTGGAAGCGCAACAAGAGACATCGCCACGTACTCGGCCACGGCTTCCACCGGTCCAGTCGGCGTGTTGACCACGAATATGCCGCGCTCTGTGGCGGCCGGAACATCGATGTTGTCCACGCCAATACCGTGTCGTCCCACAACTTTCAGGTGCGACGCTTTGTCCATCACGGGTCCGTCGATGAAGCCCTGCGCCCTGGCGAGGATGGCATCGACGTCTCCCACAACAGAACAGATTTCGGCAGCCGAGAAGCCCGGGGCATACAGGATTTCAGCACCATTGCTGGTCAGGTGATCCAGACCTTTCTGATGGATGGGTTCGAATATGAGCACTTTGAAGTCCGGCACGTGGTTCCTTTCGATGAGGGTTTCATTCTGTGTGACCAAGAATAATAATGGCCTCCTGGCATCCTGTCAACAAGGGGGTGTTGCGAGTGACTGACGGTGCCCAGTTCTCTGTGATATTTGGCCCGGATTTCAAGCCGGTAGGCTGCGGCCCTGTTTGGACAAGATTGTCTTGCCATAAAATGGCGTTTTCTATATATTTTTCTCCGTTCGGAAATTACGGACGTGGGTGACCCCGTCGTTCAGCGGTTAGGACACCGGGTTTTCATCCCGGCAACGGGGGTTCGATTCCCCTCGGGGTCACCATTTTTTACTCATATTCCAGGCAGTTTTTCGTGCATCCCTACCGGGTAAAACCCTGTTGACAAACAGGTTTGAGGATCGTATATTTCTTGTGGGGCTATGGGATGGCCCAATTGGGATTCTCGGACATACAGGGGTGGGATGACCGAGGATCCCGTCTTTTTGTACAAAATCAAGTTTTTGAAACCCTTTGTTCGCCAGGGCGTATAAGCAGATATATACGCCCTTTTCTATTTTCTTTTGGATTTTCCCTCCCGCCAAAAGGAGATTCTCAGGGGAATGGGCGTTTTTTTTATATAAAAAATTGGCCGGCAGCGCACAGCTGTCGGCCAATTTTCGTTTCTGGAAACTTCCTCGAATCGTTGGCATTCAGCACGCCACAAGCACGTTACATAAGCCTCTCCAGAAGGGATTTTCCCGCCACCAGGTCTTTGACCTTCTGAATCCAGTCCGGGATCTCTCGTTCCATCGTCAGTGGGCCATCGTAGCCGATTTCGACGAGCTTGGCGACGAAATTTTCCATCCCCACATCTCCCTTTCCCAGTGGAAATTCTGTTCCCAGTTGCCCCTTGGCTTCCGGCCACTTTCCATCTTTTGCATGTACACTGATTACGTGATCCGCCACGATTCCCAGCGCCTCGATGGGTTCTCCGCTACCGTAAAGGATCATGTTCGCGGGATCGAAATTCACTTTCACATTTTCACGATCCAGCGTTCTGAGGAAATGGAGCAGCGCGGGCGCCGTTTCCTGGCCTGTTTCAAGTGAGAACGCTTGCCCATTGCCCTTGCAGTAATCAGCGACACTTCTGACAGCATCCACCATTGGCTGATGTGCGGGATCCTTCGGGTCTTCGGGGACAAATCCTACGTGTGCGGCCACCTTGTCGACACCAAGCTCACGGGCGAAGTCCGAGATCCTCTCTGTTTTCCCAACCCGCTCCTGTCTGGTTTCCGGATTCAGGTACCCTACGGTTTCTACAACTGTTGGAATATCGGCGTAGCTCTCCCCGGCGAATCCAACAAATACGGTTGTTACCGATACGCCTGAATCGTTCAGGCTGTCGATCAGCTTCTGTCTGCGGTTCTGATCTTCCAGGACTTCTTCAGGTGGGGCTGAGATCTGGACATTCGTGAATCCCAGGTCCCGAATCTGGTGGATCTGTTCCATCGTCCAACCAACGCTCATCATTACGCCAATCTCAAGTCGACTCATTTCCAGTCCTCCCTTCTGGGGCCAGTGTGCAGTCAGGTGGGTCGTCAGACGCCAATATATCAGATAACAATATCCAAGTAAAGGAATAATGATGTCACCTGCACACCTTTCCCGCAGAAATCCGAATGTCGGGGACATCTTATGTAACCTTTTAATAAACATGATTTGAATATGTTTAATGGAAAACGATTAAATTGATAAAAACCGCTTGACAGGTGCCCGGATGTTTAGTATTTTGGGGTGCAGGGGGAGGAAAACCCAAGCCGGGCAGATGAGCGAGACCCCGGCACACTACACAGGAGGCTAAAATGGTTGATGCCATTGAATCCACAGAGACCGATCGTGGCCTGGTGCTTTCTCATCTTAGCGAGGAGTTCAAGACCGTGGTCGAGCGAATCAGAACCGAACTCGACGGCCTTCCGCTCGGTGGTGTTTCCCCAGAGGCGATGGATTCCGTGGTGGTTGCAGAACAGACTGTGGACAATCTCGCCCGTGCACTCCAGGAAGGGTTGGGAGATCGGATGGCGTGGCATGATGCGCTTTCGGACTACGAGTGCGCCTGGATGGAAGTGAAGAACGGTTTTGGCAACATGTGTAATTGATCCGTTCAGCAGTACTTCAACAACATTGATTTCGATCTGTCCGATGTAACCTTCCACCAAGCGATGCCGCAACCTTTTCTTCACAGAGGGGGAGAGGGGAAGGAAAGGGGTGGCTGTGCCGGAAGGTTTGGAGGGCGGAATTCTCCCGGGGAATTCCGCCCTTTCCCATGGACTTGAACGCTCATCACGCACGGTTCAGCTGAATGATGTCTCCGAAAAACTTTCCCGTTTCCACCAGGGTGACCGGCACGCCGGTTTCCTCTTGCACTTTGTCGATCAAGTCTTTGACGGAAGTGGACAGGTCTCCTTCATTGCGGATACCAGTGACCGTCGTGTCAAAATGATCGCAGAATGTGAGTGCAATCTGAGTGGGTCCGTTCAGCATGACAGAGGTCTTGAGATGTTCCCATGAGATCTCTGACGCCTTTCGCCGACGCCTGCCCGTAGCGACCCCATATTCCGCAATGCCTCGCTCATCCTCGTCTTCAGGCCGCATTTCAAAGGGGAGCGGTCCCGTGCCCACCCTGCTGGGAGATGCCTTGACGACCAGGACCACTTCCCGGATGTGCTGCCAGTTCAACCCCACGTCATCTGCTGCGGCAACACTTGTGCAATTGTCCGAGGTGCAGCACGGATAGTCCTCGGAGAGGGCAAGTGATAGATGCGTTCCCTGACTGCATTCGATCACCACGTGTTCTCCCTGCGAGCATGCAGAATTGATTTCAAGGGGAAGATCGGTGAGGAATTCGCTTAACTCGGGAAGATCTCTGGCCTGGCGTGCTCTCCTCATTACGAATTCTGCTTGTGCTACCCCGGTGCCGCTGCATACACTCCCTACCGTATTGGCGAGATGCGTATCTCGCTTTTCCCGCTCCCTGTATTCAGGCGTGATGATCGGGCACCGGAAATCAACCCGTGTCCTGGAAGTGAGACCATATTTCTCAACCTCGGCCAGGAAGATCTCGGGGTCCACGGCAACCCCGCTCCCGACCCTTAGCAACGTGTCTCGAGGAAGCCATCCACAGGGCAGTTGGCGTGTTCGGATTTCCGTGTCATCCTCAAAATAAATGCTGTGACCCGCATTCGTTCCCGTTCCTGCACGCACTGAGAAGGAGGCTTTCTCCTTCAATGCAATAAATGCTGCAATTTTCCCCTTGCCCGAGTCGCCCCACAGTGCATTAACCACGATCGTTGCTGGCATTTTCCGCCTCCCTTTTCAGGTGAACACTTGACTCATCTGTCGGTCGGGGTTATTATATCGGAAGTAATTAGATAAGTAAAATTTATTAATTTCATGTTTAGTATATGTAAAATTTATGGTGAGCTTATGGATCTGGACCAATTGAGAGGATTCCTGGAGACAGCCCGGGAGCGAAGTTTTACGCGGGCGGCTGAAAAGCTGTTCCTGACCCAGCCTGCAGTAAGTTTGCAGGTGAAGGCGTTGGAAGAGGAGCTGGGTGAGCGCCTGTTCGAGCGACGCGGCAAACGGGTGCTGCTTACAGAAGCGGGGCGACTGCTTTTTATCAGGGCTGAGGAGATCTTTGAGATCGCGCAGCGCGCCAGGGAGGATCTGGCCTCCCTGCGAGTACTGGAAACCGGCCGACTCAGCATTGGCACCAGCGACACCAACTGCGCCTACGTGCTGCCGCCAGCGGTGAAGCTTTTTATGGCGAAGTATCCGGGTGTGGAGATTCGGCTTACCGACCGGATGTCACCTGAGGTGGTCCGATTGGTGATGGAGGGTGGTGTGGACTTTGGACTGGCGACACTCCCTGTAACCGAAATGCGAGTGGAAACCGAACCGCTTTTTGAACGGGAAGATGTTGCGATTTGTCCAGTGGGCCATTCGTTGATGAATGGACAGCACGCAAGTCTGGAGGATTTGAGCATCCATCCTTTGCTGGCCCTCGAGAAGGGGAGTACGACGAGGGGACTAATGGATCGGCTATTCTGGGAACAGGGAATTCAAGCCGATGTGTGTATGGAACTGGGATCGATCGAGGTGATCAAGCGGTTCGTGGAAATCGGTCTCGGCATTGCCATTGTACCGGAGGTCTCTGTTATTGAAGAGGTGGAAGCGGGCAGGCTCGGGGCGGTTCACGTTGAGGGTTTACCGACCAGACAGGTGGGTATTGTCAGCAGATCACATCTCTCACCGGCAGCAAAGGCTTTTCTGGATATGCTGAAAGATCACCTGGCCGCGTGCGATATGCTGGTCAGCTGACTGGAATTACACAATGACGTACAAGTCGAAACTAACCCTGTCTTCTGATACCGTTTTGGATCTGTTACGCGAAGCCTATGGCCTCGTTTTGAAACAGACGGGCATTAGGGATGGGTTTTTCAGCACCGTCCTGTTTCTGGAGGGTGGTGGGAGAAGATTCGTACTCAAGTGTTTCGACATCGATGAAACAGATATCGACCAGATCGCATTCGCCGCAAGATTGAATCGGTTTCTGGAAAGCAAAGGTGTGCCGGTTGCGCGGTGGATAGCGCCCACTGGCGGCGGAGAGACCCTGACCATCGGGAACCACATTTTTCAGTTGTGGGGGATAGTCGAAGGGACCCCTCACCTGCCGGGTGACCCGGCACAGCTTCGAGAAGCAGGATCCGCGATGGGGCGATTCCACCTGGCCACGGAGGCTTGGTGGGAAGGACATCGTACCCGGTATTGGGATCGGGAAGCGCGTCGTATGACGGACACATGGGCGAAGGTGCTGGCCAACGGCGGCCCTCCGAACACGGTGGAGACGCTTCGCGCGCACCTGGAGCGACTGAAGCCGACCCGCGATGCGCTAGAATCCCTGCCAGATTGTATTGTACACGGCGATTTTCGGGCGCAGAATCTGATCTACAAGGATCAGCAGATTGTAGCCATTCTCGATCTGGACGGCGTTTGCCGGGCACCCCGGATCTACGACCTTGCCTATGCGGTTGTCTTCTTCAAAGCGGTAGTCGATCCTCATCCGCCATCCATGGAAGAAATAGGTGAGTTCCTGAATGGATACCACCGGGCGGCCACTCTGATTGACAAGGAACGACACTGTCTACCTGCGGCAATTGGATTCTCTCTGTTGAAGGGGCTCTCGCTCTGGATGGACCTGGCGTATGTGTCCCGAGTCAATGGCGATTTGGCAGCCACCTGGATAGACGCCTATCTCCCGCTGATCGGCCGGATCGAAGACTACGGTGAGCTTGTGTTCTAACTTTGTTTTGATTATCATTTACGGCGAATTTCAGGGCAGAATTGCATTGCTGAGGAGGCAGGGAATGAAGTGGATGGGAAGCATCTTCGTGTTGATTGGTTGGGCTGCATCAAGTGGGCTGCTCTCGGCTGCCGATCACGGGACAGATGCCCGAGGAACGGTAGAGTCCATTTACGAAGAGGCTGTGGATCTTGCTCGCAACGGTGCCGTAGATGAGGCGCTTTTGAAGTTCGAATCGGTGCTGGAGATTGACCAGAAACACGCGCCTTCCTATGTGGGCAAGGGCCACATATTCCTTGGCAGGGGAGATCTGGACGCGGCAGAGGCTTTGTTCAAACAGGCGCTCAGAAAGCAGAAGAACCATCCTCCGGCATTCAACGGTTTGGGTTTGGTCTACCGGGAACGAAAAAATGAGCTCCGCAGGGCAATCGACTACTTCAGGTCTGCGCTGCGAAAAGACAAGACTTATGTTGAGGCGCAGTTCAATCTGGCGGAGACCTATGAGCGTTTCGGCAGCAGCGAAACCCTGAAGAATTACCAGAAAGTGATCAAGATGGATCCTTCGCATCCGGAGGCGTTCTTCAGAATCGGTCGCATACACTCAGGAAGCCAGGACAACGACAAGGCCATAGCGGCGTACCGCCAGCAACTCGGGGTCAGAGAGGACCATCATAAGGCTAGACTTCATCTCGCGATGGTGTTGAAGATCACCGACGGGTTGAAGGAGGCGGTCAAGGAACTTGAACTGGTGGTCGGGCAACCTGGCGCGTTCCAGAGAAGGGCGGTGTTGGAACTGGCCGATATCCTTCAGCGAAGCCTGGCGTTCGACCGTTCGCAGGCGCTTTATGAGGACTACATTTCAGGTCTCGAGCCAAAAGAGCAGGTCCATTACTATGATTTGAGCATCATCGCCTCGGGTGAGGTTGGAGAACGCTTCAAGTCTGCGACATTGGAAATCAAGATGGCTCTGGCAGATACCTTCTGGTCGGTATTGGATCCGGCGCCAGTTACAGCGGCAAACGAACGGCTGGTGGAGCATTACAGGCGTGTGGCGACCGCTCGTGAGCACATGGGCACCCACAAGGATCCGTGGGACGACCGGGGAGAAGTATATGTCCGTTACGGTGAGCCGGACCACGTGAGCCGGTCGAACAATATCCGGTTCGAGACTGACCCACGGGTGCTGCAGGTAAAAGAGCGGTTGATCGCCCGCGCAGGGGAGGCGGGGGCCATTCTTTCAGACGACAGGGACGACGGGGGA
>Ga0209089_10004095_pt1 | contig 12246 bp, 17 predicted proteins | sample ArcticOcean_MG_C_FD_187431 | JGI IMG/M metagenome (GOLD analysis project Ga0209089, IMG submission 187431) | Marine microbial communities from western Arctic Ocean - ArcticOcean_MG_CB2_150 (SPAdes) (version 2) | ecosystem: Environmental > Aquatic > Marine > Oceanic | place: Arctic Ocean: Canada...
CTATTCGCCGAAGAAGACCGTTTGGGTGGTGATGATGACTTGGTAAGTGTTCTGCAACAAGTGCCCGTGGTGGGCGTCCAAGCCGCCTCTAGCCGTGCTATAGAAGGACAAGCTACACCTAGAGGCTTATCGTACAGTGGTAATCCCTTTCCTTATCTGTACACATATGGGGGTGCAGTAAGAAACATTAAACCGATTGCAGATGCACTTGCAGGCATTGGTATGGTGTCTACTGTGCCTGAGGTGGATGGTGTGGTTCGTCGAGTGCCATTGTTTGTTCGTGTTGGTGAAAAGGTTATATACCCATCACTACCGATGGAGATACTCCGAGTCCTTGTGGGTAGTAGATCAGCACAGATCAAGACAGAGGCCGCCGGTATCACTAAAGTGAGAATAAGAGGCTTCCCTATTGTAGAAACTGATGCACATTCTAGAATATGGATAGACTTTTCAACAGAGATACCACGAAACACAGATGTTACAGGTAAGGTAGTTATTGTGGGGTTGACTGCGGAAGGTTTAGGTACACTGATTGCAACACCATTTGGAGCTCAAGATGCACATGAAGTAAACGCCAAAGCATTACATACAATAATGACTGGCACATCTATACGACGATGGGATATTGCTAATCAACTAGAGATACTAGACTTTTTTCTTTTTGGTCTTATTCTTATTGTACTAGTTCCTAGATTAGGAATGAAGTGGACTCTACCAGTAGTATTATTTCTTTTCAGTACTGGTGCATGGACTGGTATCTATGCCTTCAACCAACATAAAATATTATTTGATTTAACGTATCCGTTATTAGGAGGATTGTTATTGTATGTACAGTTGTTGTTTAATAAGTATGCCCGTGAGTATGCAGCTAAAATGCTTATTAAGAAACAATTTGGTACATACTTATCTCCTGCAATGGTAATGATACTACAAAAGAATCCAGAACTACTCAAGTTAGGTGGTGAGACAAAGAAACTTTCCATATTGTTTGCAGACATTAGAGGGTTCACACCTATCAGTGAACAGTATAAAACAGATCCACAGGGGTTGACTTCTCTTATCAATAGATTTCTAACCCCGATGACAGACTTTATCATGTCAAAAAACGGTACAATAGATAAGTATATGGGAGATTGTATAATGGCTTTTTGGAATGCTCCTGTGAATGTGGAGGGACATGAATTAAAATCTGTAGAGTCTGCACTGGGGATGGTGGAAACATTAAAGAAATTAAACGATGAACTAGAGTCCGAAGGACTCATGCCTATCAAGATTGGTATAGGTATTAACACAGGTGAGGTAGTCGTGGGTAACATGGGATCAAATAATCGTTTTGATTATTCTATATTAGGTGATGCGGCGAACTTAGCATCGAGATTGGAAGGACAGTCTAAAGGTTATGGTGTAACTATTATATTAGGTGAAGAAACAGCTGATGCAGTTCAACACGAATTGTTTTCAATTGAGTTGGATAGTATAGCTGTCAAGGGTAAAAAAGATTCCGTTCGTATTTTTACAGTCCTTGGTAATAATGAATGGGTGTTTCATAATACTAATTGGTATATGTACCAACAGCAACATGAAAAGTTTCTTATACTTTATCGTGGTCAATCGTGGAAGATTGCTGAGAGGTTTGCGAATGATTTGCGTGATGGTTGGCCTGAGATGGCAGACTATTATGATATAATGTTGGAAAGGATTGCTGAATATAAAGAAAAGAGTCCCGGTGAAGATTGGGATGGAGTGTATAGACCTTTGACTAAGTAATATTTATAAATAGTATACCTTATTATGGGAAGTATAATGTGAAGGATGATAGGAGAAAATATCATGTCTACATTAGGAAATACTTTGCCATGGAAGAAGCAATCAGGCTTCACTTTGATAGAATTGATGATAGTGGTAGCTATCATAGGCATTCTTGCTGCGATAGCGGTGCCACAGTACAACACATACATTACCAAATCCAAAGCATCGGAAGGGTTGTCATTAGCTAATGGGGCTAAACTAGCAGTCGTTGAATATTATTCAATGAATGGTAAAATGCCCATGAATAATGAAGAAGTTGCTTGGAATTCTGTATCGGGAACTAGTGTTGAATCCGTTAATGTTGGTGAAGGGGGTGTTATCACCGTAACATATAACGAGGCCTCTGGTGGTGTTCTGAGTGGAAAAACATTAGAACTAACACCGACAGATGATGGTGCCATGAGTTGGGCTTGTAAAGCCACTGGTATTTCACAGTATGTCAAGGGGTGTACAGAATAATGCATCAGTACAGATGTATAATGATAAAGATAATTGATGGTGATACAGTTGATGTTGATATAGATTTGGGTTTTGGTGTATGGTTAAAAAAACAACGTATACGTTTTTACGGATTAGATACACCAGAGAGTAGAACTTCCGATGCCGAAGAAAAGAAGTATGGATTTGCTGCTAAAGAATTCGTACAGTCTTATCTGGAGGTAGGTACTCAACAAAAACTAATTACTATTAAGGATGCCACTGGTAAGTTTGGTAGAATACTTGGACGTTTTGAAGTATATAACCAAGAAACTGATTCGTTTATGATGTTGGATGAAATAATGATATCTAAACATCATGCGGTGGCTTACTTTGGTCAGTCTAAAGATGTTATAGCGGAGAGTCATTTAGCTAATAGACAATTCGTAGAAGTGTAAAAAAGATTGAGGTTGTTGGGGGTGGTTTCATCCCCAACACTCAATTCTGTTAATATTTGACAACGTAGCAAGATTGTGATATACTGGATGTATGCTGCATATAGATATAAAATTTATTCATATTATCAGTCCTCGTTTAGACCGTTTTAAAAAACTTAGAGATTACTTATATAATTTCAGGTGTCCTTATTGCGGCGACTCTCAAAAACAAGCTAATAAAGCTCGTGGGTATTTCTATCGTAAAGAAGCCCAGATGAACTATGCCTGTCATAATTGTGGTAAGAGTACCACAGCATCAAAAGTTATTCAGTATGTAGATTCAAGTATTTTTAGAGAGTATTGTCTTGAAAGGTTTGTGGATAGTAGCGAACCTACCTATCAATTTGATACACCAAAGTTTGAAAAGAAGGATCCTAAACTGAGGGATTTAATCCCTATAAATAAACTTGAGATTGCTCATCCTGCTTTACAGATTCTAATAGACAGAGAGATACCTACTAAGCATTATAAGCAATTCTACCTGTGTCACAAGTTTTGTGCTTGGGCAGATATAAACAGTAACAGGGATCATCCTCGTTTAGTGATTCCTTTTAGAGATGAGAAAGGTGATGTGTTTGCTGCTCAAGGTCGTGCCTTTGGTGATGAACAACCAAAATATTTAACTGTGAAGTTTGAAGATAGACCAAAGATATTTGGACTAGACCGAGCCGACTTCACACAACCTATCTATGTGGTAGAAGGTCCCATTGATAGTTTATTTCTGGACAATGCTATTGCTGTAGCTGGTTCAGATATGTTACAAGTTGTCAATCAATATGCCAAGGATAATTTAGTTATGGTTCTTGACAATGAAAGGAGAAGTCAAGAGACTATAAAAAAGATGGAGCATTTGATTGACAATGATTACCAAATATGTATATGGCCTGACACCAATCCCTACAAAGATGTAAACGATATGATTCTTGCTGGTATGACCAGTAAAGAAATTCAATCAACAATAAAAGAAAATATTTTTACCGGTCTATCGGCAAGAGTCCGATTAGCAGACTGGAAACGGATCTAGGAGAATAATAATAATGCAGTTACCCACACCGTACCAAGAGTACATACACCTATCAAGATATGCTCGTTATAAATATGATGAAAACCGTAGAGAAACTTGGGAAGAAACCATCACCCGTTATATGGAGTTTTTTAAGGAACATCTAAAAGAGGAACGAAATTACACTTTATCGGATAAGATGTATGGGGAACTGAAGACACAAATAACTGGATTGAAAGTGATGCCATCTATGCGTGCTTTGATGACTGCTGGTGACGCATTGAAGCGGGAGAATGTGGCAGGGTATAACTGTTCGTATCTAAAAGTGGATAGTTTCCGAGCTTTTGATGAGTTGCTTTACGTCCTAATGAATGGTACTGGTGTAGGGTTTAGTGTTGAACGTCAGTATGTTAGTGAGTTGCCAAAAATCAATGATGATTTCTTTGAGACAGACACGGTCATTATGGTGTCAGACTCTAAGTTGGGTTGGGCCAAGGCACTACGAGAACTTATTTATTTACTAGCCGCAGGGCAGATACCAAAATGGAATTTGTCCCGTGTTAGACTAGCAGGGGCACCATTAAAAACATTTGGTGGTCGTGCTTCAGGTCCCCAACCATTAGATGATTTGTTCCGTTTCTGTGTCAATGTATTCAGAGAGGCAGCAGGGAGAAAACTTACATCATTAGAAGCACATGACATCTGCTGTAAGATTGCTGAAAGTGTTGTAGTTGGTGGTGTCCGTCGTAGTGCTCTTATTAGTTTATCTAACCTATCCGATGATAGAATGAGACACGCTAAGGCGGGCAGATGGTGGGAGTCTAATGTACAACGAGCACTAGCAAACAACTCTGCTTGTTATCAAGAGAACCCTGACATGGGTATCTTTATGGAAGAATGGAAGTCATTGTATGAGTCCAAGTCTGGTGAGCGTGGCATCTTTAGTAGGCCGGCCGCACAGGCACAGGCAGCTAAGAATGGTAGACGAGATGCCGACCATGATTTTGGTACTAACCCGTGTTCCGAAATAATCCTTCGTGATAGAGAATTCTGTAACCTTACGGAGGTTGTAGTAAGAGAAGAAGATACGGCAGAGACACTACAAGAAAAGGTAAAGTTTGCTACAATACTTGGCACTTGGCAGTCAACACTAACTAACTTCCGATATCTAGGTAAAAAGTGGCGTGAGAATTGTGAAGAAGAAAGATTGCTTGGTGTATCTATGACAGGCATTATGGATAATTCCTTGACCAATGGTAAGAAGAAAGGATTAGAAGAATTGTTACAACAACTAAGAGATACAGCAGTCAAGACAAATAAAGAATGGGCGACCAAGTTAGGCATTCCAGCATCAGTTGCTATCACCTGTGTTAAACCATCAGGCACAGTCAGTCAGTTGGTAGACAGTGCCAGTGGTATACACGCACGACATAACCCACACTACATTAGAACTGTCCGTGCAGACAAGAAAGATCCATTGGCCATGATGATGTTTGACCAAGGGTTCCCGTGTGAGGATGATGTAACTAAACCAGAACACACTTGGGTCTTCTCCTTCCCTGTTAAGGGACCGAAGAACGGTGTGTATCGTAAAGATATGACAGCAGTAGAGCAGTTAGAGTTATGGAAAGTGTATCAAGAAAATTGGTGTGAACATAAACCCAGCGTGACTATCTCTGTGAAAGAGGAAGAATGGATGGATGTAGGTGCATGGACATATGCTAACTTTGATAAGATGTCTGGCGTATCTTTCTTACCGTATGCTGACCATAGTTATAGACAGGCGCCGTATCAGGATTGTTCCGCATCTGAATATATAGAACTAATGAAAAAGATGCCCAAAGAATATGATTGGTCTCAACTAAGTCAGTATGAAGAAACTGATATGACCGCAGGCAGCCAAGAGTTAGCTTGTTCCGCAGACGGCTGCGAAATAGTCGATCTCGTTGTGTAATGGGAGATATTATGGAAGATACTAAAGAATGGTTTGCTTGTGAACAGTGTGATGGTGAATTTGCTGTCGAAACTGATTGTAGTATGAAGACAGAGTATTGTTGTTTTTGTGGTGAACCACTTGATGTTTTGGAATGGGATGAAGATTATGATACAAATGAACCGGTAGAGATATGAATGAAGACAAGCGTTGCTAAAGCAAAAGGCAGACGATTACAACAATGGATGAGGTCCCTGCTCATTGAAAGATTAGATATACATCCAGAAGATATTGAGAGCAGGCCTATGGGTTCTCAAGGTGAGGACCTTATTATGGCTCGTGCGGCTCGTGAAAAGTTTCCGTTTTCAATTGAGGCAAAGAACCAAGAAAGTTTAAATGTATGGCGAGCTTGGGAGCAAGCAGAAGCTAACTGTGGTAAATACCAACCCCTATTGGTGATAAAGAAAAATAATGTAAAACCCTTAGTTGTCGTTGATGCTGAGACCTTTGTAACTTTGATAATGGAGAATTTTGATGAAAGAATCGATAACACCGATGGATCCGTATAGTGAAGCTGATTTATATAAATCTGGTATATTTGTTTTAATGAGTCAAGTAGATTCCTATACGATGAAAGAAACAGTAGAGTTTATACTAAGACAAAATACAGAAAAGAAAAAACAAAAAAGATTACAAATGTTGGTGTGTAGTGATGGTGGTGATATGAATGCTGCCTTTGCCTTGATTGATATAATGAAAGCTTCTGCTATAGATATACATACAGTTGGTTTAGGAGTTATTGCGAGTGCAGGTCTTTTAATTTTTATGTCAGGTACTCCAGGACATAGAGTGCTTACACCCAATACTTCTATACTATCTCACCAATGGTCGTGGGGTGCTTGGGGAAAAGAGCATGAATTGTTTGCTCAAATGAAAGAGTATCAATTAACAACCGATAGAATGATTAATCATTATAATAAATGTACTGGATTAGATGAAGAAAAGATTAGAAAATTTCTTTTACCCCCCGAAGATGTGTGGTTAGGTGCTAAAGAAGCTAAAAAGTTGGGCATATGTGATTCCGTCAAAACTATCTATTAGTATAAATAGAAGTACGGAGGATAGTCCTAATGATTAGAAACACCAAACTTATGTCTGCTTCTATGAGAGAAGTTAGAATTAGAGAGTCGCATGATTGTGATAAAATTCATCCTCAGATGAATCATTTAGAATGGGTAGCACAAAATAAAGATGCGGCGAATCAAGATAAAGATCCTGTTGGTGCACAGCATGAAGAAGTATTGGTGGAAGATATGTCATTAGCTCCTAAAGGTAAAGGACGTAAGGCAGCAAAGGCTTTATATAAAGAAGATGAGAAAGAAGAAACAGAGTGGGCAAAGTCCAAGAAACAAGATAGAGAAGCCCAGAAACGTAGTGAGAAACAACACGACGAAAGAGAGGCACGATATCAACGTCAAAAAGCATCTGCTAAGAAAGAAGAAGTAGAAGAAGGTAATCTTCCACCACATCTGGCTAAGTTTTTTGATAAGAAAGGAAATTTAAACCCAGATGCGGCGAAACGTATGGCTGCAGGTAAAGTTAAGCGAAAAAGTAAAGATGTAACCCCTAAAGGTTATGGTCCTAATGAAGAAGTAGAAGTTGATATCGTTGAAGTGCTTCGTGGAACAACCGGTTACCTTAAAAAGAAAGGTAACCCTAATTACAATAAACATAAGGCACAAAAGAAAGCTGCAAAGGCTGATGCTACTGGTAAGTATAGACCCAACTCCAAAGATGCCCCCCTAAATCAACATGCCAAAGGAACTGGTTGGAATCGTTTTGGAGAAGTAGGAGAGACATTAGGTCTTGGTGGTTGGAAAGGTTCTGGTATGGAGAAGATGCCTCCAGTTGATAAGAAGACAGGCAAGTATGTAACAGGCAAGACTAAAATCATCCGACTTCCTAAGAAAGAAGAAGTAGAAGTTGATGAACAAGAAATGATGCAGTTGAAGCATAAGAAGTCTGGTCAAGTAATGCGAATGGCTAATAAGGTTTATCAAAAACAAGCACACACACAACGCAAGAGAGGTTGGGTGCCAGATACTAAACAACCACACATGAGAGGTGGCAGTGCTCTACAACATTCATATGAACCAGAAGGTGATACAGAGTTACAAGAGATGGATTTTAAAGTGAAGATAAAGGGTTTACCTATATTCTATGTACCAGGTAGAAGTGTTGGAGAAATCCGTGCTCATATGCGTAAGAATTTAAAGAGACCTCAAGATGTTGAGTGGGTAGAACGTACTACTGTTGCTCAAAAAAAGAAAGACTTCCGATTAAGAGCCCAAGATAAAGATTCTGGTTGACATTAATTGTAACATGTGATAGGATGGTGTAATAAGGAGATATATTATGGCAGTGAAGAAGAAATATAAAACGGAGTCTTTTGAATCTATGATGAAAAGATTTAAAAAGAATGTTGAAAAACGTGATTTGATTAATGAAGTTAAAAGACGAGAACACTATATCAAATCCAGTACTAAAACCAAATTAGCTAAAGAAATTGCTAAGAAACGTGAGAAGAGAAGGCAGGAGGATCAAAACGTAAATCGCTCTGCCTAATGAGTTAATGGAAATTAAGGTCCACATATATAATGAATATGATGAATATGCTTTGAAAATACTTAAACTACTAACAGATAATAAGTTAGAGTTTACTTGTCAAACATATTCAATAGATGAAGTGGAAAAATTTAAAAAATTACCACAGGTTGTGATTGATGACGACCGAGTGGGTGGATATTATGATGTTGTTGAGTACCTTATAAATAAAAAAATTATAAATTATGAAGGTACCTCATGTCCGATTCCCAACAAGTAGATAAAATGGCTAAAGTCCGTGCGGCTAAGAAGCCTCCGGTCTATAAGAACATTCATTCCGATGTTAAAGATTTACCTGATGACCATAGTTTAAGTGTCAAAAATGTTAAAGATTGGGAAAAACATAATAAAGACATCGTTAAAGATTTGAAAAATAAATGGCGCAGAACAGACAAAGGTAAAGAGAAAGATACTTTGCAACGAGAGTATAGACAACGAGAAGATTATATTAATAGTATAAAAGTTTATTTAGAAAGTTCTGTTTGGCGTGACCTCTTTTGGGGTAAAGACCAAGAGAACACAGTTAGATATAGATGTACAACCCCCGCTTATGATGAAGAAGGTTTGAGAAAGATCACTCCGAATACTTCATACCATACTTACACAATTACAGATTAAATTTTCCACAAACATACACATGCGGGCACCTTAGAGGTAAGTTAGGCTCCAACCGAATGAGTAGGTGCGATTCCTACTGCCCGCTCCAATTTATAATGATATTACATAGGTGATATATGATACTTGTTGACCTCAATCAAGTGATGATAGGTAGTCTTATGGTACATCTCCATAGGGCTCAAGATGAAATAGATGAAAGGTTAGTACGACATATTGTACTGAATAATTTAAGATACTACCGTACAAAGTTTAAGGAAGAGTATGGTGAGTTGATATTATGTAATGATGACAAAGAATATTGGCGTCGTGAATACTTCCCTAATTATAAAGCAGGCCGAAAGAAAGACAGGGCATCATCACCGTATGATTGGGACAAGATATTTACTTGTCTCAATATGGTCCGTGATGAACTAAAGGACAACTTCCCCTATATTAGTATGAGAATACCACACGCAGAGGCAGATGATATTATTGCTGTGCTGTTGATGAATCGTGGTGAAGTTAAGAATATTATAGTGTCTTCAGATAAGGATTTTATACAGTTACACCACTTATCAGACCAATACAGTCCAGTAACAAAGGAGTTGGTTAATGGACATAATCCAAAAACATATTTAATAGAACATATACTCAAGGGTGACCGAAGTGATGGTGTACCTAATATACTATCATCTGATGATACCTTTGTAGAACATAAACGTCAGAAACCGATGAGAAGGACAATTATAGTGACTTTGATGGAAGCTATGAAAGAATATGAACCTGAGATACTTTATCAGATAGCACAGTGTAACAAAGACACTTGGATTCGTAACTGGCAAAGAAACTCAACACTGATAGACCTCACAAAAATCCCAGAAAATATTGTGATAAATATCCTTAAAGAGTATGATGAAAAGTTAGAGACTCCTAAGACGAGAGGTAATCTCTTGAACTATTTTATTGAAAATAAATTAACCAATTTGATTGATGACATACAGGAATTTTAATTATGGTATATGAAACTTACACCCCTATGTATTCTGAGATTTTTCAGAAGGTACATGGAGCAAAAAATAAAGAATCTAAAATAAAGGTGCTTCAAAAGTATCGCACCCAACAACTTGAGATGTTTTTGAACGCAGCTTTAAATCCTAATATAGAATGGTTGCTTCCGGCGGGTAAAGTTCCTTTTAAAGCTAATGATTCGCCTGATGGAGAAGGTGAGGGTATGAGATTAAGTGCTCAAGTTCGTACCTTGCATAATTATGTGAAAATGAATAGGGAACATGTTAATATGGAACCAATTATTGGTAATCCTGCTATTAATAGAACCCGAAGGGAAATGATGTTTATTCAGATGTTGGAAGGATTGCATGTGGAGGAAGCTAAAGTGGTTATGTTAGCTAAAGACAAAGAATTGAACCGAGAGTATAAAGGTTTGAATGCTTCTACCGTTACCGAAGCGTATGGTTGGGATGAGCATTTTCAACCCGGCTAGACTGGAGAAACCTCAAACAAAAAAAACGCCAAAATTAAGTCGGGAGGGTTTTCACTATCCAACTTTTTTATAATATGATGATATTCATCTATAAGTGTATAAGAAAATACTTATATAGTGGAGTATCGCTGGATAGGGTTGAAAACCCCCGTTTATAGGGGTATAGAAAATACTTGTGGTAGGGGGGTTGACACAGACCCCCAAATGTGGGATAATGGATGGACTGAAAATAATATTCTAGGAGAATATACTTGCAACTAACCGATCCAACACCTACTTATAAAATGCCTAATATTGTTAAATACGTTATTCGTAATAAAGAGGGTGATATTTACCACGAAACGAAAGATGGTTCAAATACCTCTTATGAGGAGGCTCTGGAAGTTATGTCAAAAATTAATGAACAGACTCCTGTCATTAGTTGGAAAGATATGCCCCGACTCTCTAAAATTTACATCCACTACATTTTTGAGACTGAAGATGCAATTGTACATTGAGGGATATCGTAAACAGAACAAAGAATTGTTTTATGCGTTAGGTAATGCTGCAGAGTTTTATGGAGAGAAGTTGTTAGGCAAACGAATGTCTAAAAATATAACTCTAGAGATTAAATTAACAAGGGAGTTAAAGAAGAAAGAACAGGCTTATGGGTATTGTCATGTTATTGATGATAATCTTAATCGTCCACGTGAATTTGCTATTGAACTCGATTCCTCTATGAAGCATACTTTCGATCAGATTCTTATATGGTTGGCACATGAGATGGTACACCTCAAACAATTTGTGAGGGGTGAATTGTGTGATTATGCAACTGGGTCAGTTCAATGGAAATCTAAAAGATATTCTAGAAATATTAAGTATGCTGATATGCCATGGGAGAAAGAAGCCTATCGTTTAGAAAGTAAACTATTTGAGGAACTTAGAAATGAATATTAAATTTGCAAATGCTTTGAGGCAAAAGTTGTATGGTGATATCGCAATGTCAAAAGCTAACGTCGAGGTGTTTATGAACAACTCCGTAGGTGTTGGAGAACATGGTGATGTTATGACTACCATAGAGGAACAGTTTGCTATTATTGCAACGGCCCGTGATAAGTTAGAAGCAGTCAATGACTATGTAAATAGTCACACTGATGTTGATGAGATGTCTAAGGCCCGTGCAAAGGAGATGCAAGATGCCTGAAGGTATTTGGTCTAACTACAACGTCAAGAAGATTGCTGAAGGTTTTGAGAAGAAACGGCCTCGCCTAGATTGGTTTGCCGATTTGCATCACTATCAAACAGCTCTTAAATCTTGGTCGCATCTATGTGCTACACAGTTGGTCAATATGGAACTTGAAGAACGCCAGATGATTATTTTTATGTATCATATGGCATACGAAAAATATGGAGATGTCCAGACTTTCGATCCTCAAGATAAACTTGACCCGCCAAGTGACTTTTTAACTGAGAATAGAAAGAATGTTTTTGATGATGGAAAGGAGCCAAGATAATGGCAGCTGAATTGACAATGGCCATTGTATTAGCCACGATGACAGTTATGGGTGTCCCGACGGACAAGGCCTCACCTTCTAAAAAGGCGACAGAGGTCCTATGTGGGGCGATGAACATCTATCACGAATCAAGAGGTGAGGCTGACATAGGTATGATTGCAGTCGCTCAAGTGGTCCGTAATAGAGTCAAGAGTCCTCGTTGGCCCAATAACACCTGTGATGTTGTTTATCAGGCGAATCAGTTTAGTTGGGTCAACAATGGCATAAGTAATATGCCTAAACTAAATAACCCTATTGATAGGGAGAGTTTTATCAAATCAGCATGGATACAT
>Ga0209089_10004099_pt1 | contig 12240 bp, 6 predicted proteins | sample ArcticOcean_MG_C_FD_187431 | JGI IMG/M metagenome (GOLD analysis project Ga0209089, IMG submission 187431) | Marine microbial communities from western Arctic Ocean - ArcticOcean_MG_CB2_150 (SPAdes) (version 2) | ecosystem: Environmental > Aquatic > Marine > Oceanic | place: Arctic Ocean: Canada...
GATCTGTGCCCGTATTTGAATCATCGACATAGGTACCCGTTTTGGTTTCGACGCCATCATTGAATCCGTCGCCATCCGAGTCGGCATTGTTGGGGTCGGTAAGGAGTTCCAAGATCTCCACAAGCGCTGTCAGGCCATCTCCATCCTTGTCAGTGTCGCTATCCGCCACATTGGGATCCAATCCCCATAATTTTTCTATACGTGTTAATAGTCCATCTTCATCCGGATCCAGAGAATTTCCATCGGCATTAATAAAGGACACCACACCATTATTCATGACAGCCTGAATGTCTTCCAGAGAAAGGGCTCTGTTCCAGAGACCGATGTCATCAAGATCACCCTTAAACCAGAAGGTATCACCAAAATCAGCGCCGGCTCCGATGTTAAGCGGCGTCGTGTCATTCGGAAACACCGAGTCATTAGACTCTACTTCGAGTTCTCCGTTGACGTAGAGCTGCTTTATCTCCAGCTCGTTGTCGTAGACAATGGCGATGTGCTCCCACTCGCCCAGGTTGACTGCTGGGCCATCCATGATTTGCCAGTTGCCGGCGACATCGCCGTTACCACTCCAAAAGGTCCAGATACCGGCGGGATTGTTGTCGTAGATCAGATACCCCTGGCTGGCTTCACCTTCATTATTAAGGTCGTGTCGGCTGGTGACCGGCGAATTCCATGCACCCGCTCCACCATTTGACTTCGCCCACAACGCAAGTGTGAAGCTCTCAGGATTCAGATCAGCGCTCCAGTCGTGCTGAATAATGCTCGATGCACCATTAAACGTTGCCGAGGTTCCCGTATTTGCGTTCGCGCCTTCTCCACCGAACTCAACATCGGTCACTGTACTCGCCGTGAATCCTCCCACGCCCAATGAATGACCATCCGCATCAAGTGAGAAATGCGCGACGAGACCATCACCGCCATCTCCTGAGGCAAAAGTGGCAACGCCCTCCTCCATTGCAACCTGAATGTCTTCTTGAGAAAGGGCGCCATCCCATAGGCCAATATCGTCCAGATCCCCTATAAACCAAAAGCCGGTTCCATAATCCTGACCTGCCCCGATGCTGAACGGAGTCGTGTCGTTAGGAAAAATTGAGTCATCGGACTCCACTGCAAGTTCTCCGTTGATGTAGAGCTGCTTTATTTCCAGCTCATTGTCGTAGGTGATGGCGATGTGCTCCCACTCGCCCAGGGTGACTTCCGGGCCATCTAGGATTTGCCAGTTGCCGTCCATGGTGCCGTTGCCACTCCAGAAGGTCCAGACACCAGAGGGATTGTTGTCGTAGATCAGATACCCTTGGCTGTCGGGATTAATGTCGTGTCGGCTGGTCACCGGCGAATTCCATGCACCCGCGCCACCCTCGGACCTCGCCCACAACGTGAGTGTGAAACTTTCAGGGTTCAAATCAGCACTCCAGTCGTGCTGAATAATGCTCGTTGTGCCGTTGAACGTCGCCGAGGTCCCCGTGTTGGCGTTCGCGCCTTCCGAGCCGAATTCAACGTCCGTCATTTCACTCGCGGTGAACCCGCCCACGGCGGCTGAATTACCATCCGCATCCAGAGGGAAATGCGCTATCAGCGTTTGTGCTTTCAGGCCGGTCGCACTGGTCATCAGGCCCACCATCATTAGATGGAGGAGAGTCCTTTTTGGCATAATTTTCATTTAGACAGGTATGTTGGTTTATTGTCGGATGGTTTACATGATCCCGAAAAGACCATGCCCGGCAACGTAAAAAAACGGGCCATGAATGTCAAAAGCAACTGGCCAACCGAGGTTCCGGAAACGTTATCCTGAAAACGGGAAAAGCCAAGGATTATTTTTACTTTATTTCGTGCGCTAAGTCATTGGTGCTCAAACCGAAGCCAACGCCAACGCAAAACCACCGCTTGACCAAGCAGATGGAGGGCCCACGAGCTGACAAAGGCCCCGGTTGAAAACGCTTTCAATCGGCGTTCGCGACCTTGGCCACAAGCCCACCCGGAACCCGGCTTAAAACCCGTTTCTCTCCAGCGCTTGAATTTTTTTCCTTGCCATTTCGTCACTGGGGTTGATCTCCAAAGCACGCTGAAAATGTTTTTTTGATTGGTGATACAGTTTTTTTTCAATGTATATCAACCCAAGATTCCCGTGAGCCTTTGCGTTACGGTTGTCCAACTGTAGTGTTTTGATAAAAAAATGTTCCGCCTTGGGCAGATCTTTCTTAAACCTGTGATAAATCCCAAGGTAATAATATGCGTCGGCGTTATTGGGATCCAATTCAATTGATTTCTTAAAGGATGCATGGGCCTTCGCAAACTCGTGAGTGGATAAATATACCTGTCCCAGAAAACACCACTCATCTGCATTGTTTGGGTCTTGTTCAAGCTGGAATTTCGTCGCATTAAGCAGCACCCTCTTGTTGTACTCATCAATGTGTTTAGAGATTTTATCTAATTGGTTTTCCTGGTCCACATACAACTGAAACGCTAACTCAAACATCTCATCGCTAGCCTCGATTCCATAGGTAACTTCCTTGGGTTTAAGGTTGGGGTTTCTTGTGTTGCGTGCACTGTTATCATAAGAAATCGTACCAATCAAGGTTGCCCCCCCGGGAAGTGGAATCGGTTCTTTAAAGACATATTCCGACTGCCAGGCAGGATCCCAATTGGGTATGTGAAGCACATTCTCCACCCTGCCATCCGGATAAACGATTTTCGCATCGATCGTTTTACCCAAGCTATGGGCATGGGGCATCACCGCCCTTAGATAGGCTGGTTCATCAAGAGTAAATGATTCCTCTAATCCATATGCACTCTCGTTGGCTGGAATCTTGAAATCTCTCCTGGTCAGATTGATCTTCCTAAAATACTTCGTCGGTTTTTTATCCGTAAAGTATAAACCGATTTTAGATTGAACCCTTTCCTTTTTCCCGGTGGACTTCAAATGCAACTGAAACACTACATCCGATTTTGCAGGCAGCAACCAAGAGACTCCTTCCTCGGTGAATTTGGGTTCGCGACCCTGTTGCCAAGAGGTAAAATGACCTCGAGGCATAACTGCCATGCATTCGGCGCTCATTCCATCAAACCCGTCCCCTCCAGTTCCCTTATCCAAGTTTTTGGAAGAATTTGTTCGATCGATTTTTATGAACGCATGATGAACGATGTTTTGTTATTTGGCTTAAAATCAAACCCCTTGATATAGCGATCAATCTTCATCCCTGAAGGGATAACAAAATGCCTGTAAATATCCTCAGACTCAGCCGGCATCTCAAATGTAGAATTCATCTCCAAAACCAAATCAGGCTGCCCTAGTTTCCACTCAACAAGACTCTTGGGGCTGATTAATGGCCCGATGCCTGATGCCGGCTTAACCATTCCTGACTCACACCATTCGCTGATTATTTCTATTTCTTGTTTTGTTAACGAATTGTCACCCACAAAGGAATGAGCTGTTTTCTCTGGTAACCAAGGCGGCATATATCTTGCCACGGTGACCTTTGCGATAGCTCTCCCCCTTTTTTTAATTTCCTCATATGATGTCAGAGCAAACGGGGCGCTCCCTCCCTTCATATGGCAGCCCGAACATTTGTTTATAATAATCGAGCATGCCTCTGGATTGGGTTCACCTCTCGATTGAGCCGTTGATGAAGAGGCATCCCTTTTCTCACTCGAACAACCCAGAGCAGCAAGCGTAACAACAATGACTGTGATATGTTTAACAAAATCCATTTTATCGATTCATCCAGAAATCTCCTGATTAAAAATGCCTGGGACATTGTACGGGACAGTCCCTCCAACCGCCGATCATTTTAAAACAGCGCGATCAAGCCGCAAACCACTTCCAAGGTAGATTGTAATTCCAGTTTCAGCTGCAGCGCAAATCCAATCAATGCCGCACAGTCACGCTTGGCCAAGTGTTATCCCAAAAAAGTCACAACGCCCCATCAAAGCCCCAAAGCATGGCGAAGGCCAATGCAAAACCAACGTCTGGCCAAGCGGCGCGAACTAGTGGCGGTTGCCGCAGGTGTACCCCGCCTCCTCCCAGCCGTCCCGGCTGTGGTAGGCCCACCAGCTGTGTTCCTTCATTGAGCCGGGAACACGGGCGACGTGTCCGTCAAGATACGACAGGACCAGGCCCTTGCGGTGCGGCATTTGATCGGGATTATAGCATGGAAGTTCCCAGGTCAGAGACGCGATGCTTGGGCTGACACAGTCACTGGCCCGACGGCCGCTGACCGGCCGCTGGACTTCATATGTGCTCCGCACTTTCTTGAGATAGATGTGATTCCACACGTAGGTCACGTGGTCGTTTTTCACGAATAGTTTGCCCATCCACGCCACCCGCGAGTCGTCAGTCCTCACGCCCACCGGACAGGCGAAGACCGATCGGGGCAGCCTTGGCTCGCGGCGCTGCCCCGGCCTGGGCGCGCCGGTGTTTTTCCCAATGTAAGGCTCAAGCAGCTCCGGCATCCAGACCGAGTCGCGGCGCAGCGCGTGGTCCCGGCCCCAGGCGCGTCCCCAGTTTTGGCAGAGCGGCAGCCGCCCGTCGGCATCATAAGCGTAAAGGGTCGCCGCCAGGCCGATCTGTCTGCCATTGTTCAGGCAAACCGCCTGCCCCGCCTTGGCCTTGGCGCTGGCCAGTGCCGGCAGCAGCAACGCCGCAAGGATGGCGATGATGGCAATCACCACCAGCAGCTCGATGAGTGTGAACGCCTCCTGTAGCTTAAACTTCAATTCCTTGCCTCTGCTTTCCGTGCTTTACCATTCCCGCCCTATTCAGCAGCTTAACGCTGGACAGGTTATTGATTTTTGGCCTTCAACAGAGATTGCAGTGCTGTTGAAGCGACCGGATCTCCCGGCCTGAGTTTAAGGGCTTGCCTAAGAAACCCCTCGGCCTGATCGAATTTCTTTTGTCGATAAAGGGTAACGCCCAACGCTCCGTAAGCCTCGGGATCGTTGGGGTCAATGCTTAAGACCCTCCGAAAAACGACTGCAGCAGATTTACTCTGCCTGCTGTTCATCAGGAGAATTCCCATATTAAACCATACACTCACTCGATTCGGATCCAAGCGCACCACCTGGCCGTATAGTTCATAAGCACCACGGAAATCCCCCTCAGCCAAACGTGCCTGCGCTGTCATTATCAGCAGATCCGGTTTGTTGGTTTCAGTCGCAAAACTCAACCGCCCGAATTCAAGCAGGGTCGCCTTCGCCTTTTCACGGCTCATCTTGTTGAACAGCGGTCGGTCGTCTGGATTCTTCAAAACAAGTTGAAACCATAATTCAGCCATCTCGTCAGACGATTGCGGCCCGTAAACCACTTGGGCAGGTGGAGAGTTGGGATTCGCCGTATTATTTGCCGTGTTGTCGAACGTGAAATTCATCATGATCTTTGTACCCTTCGGGAGAAAAACAGGAGTCTCATAGCGATAATCACCCTGCCAGTTAAAGTCCCAATTCTTTATAAGAAGAAGCCACTTCCTGGATCCGTCGGGAAGGACGGCATACCCCTCCATTCGCCGGCATAAGTAATGGGCATGCGGCAGAACCCGTGTCACCTCGACGTCACCCGGCAAAACAAACTCATCCTTGGCCTCAAATTTTTCCTCATTGGGTGGGATGTTGATGGCAAGCGTTGTCAGCTTGATTTTATAGGGCAACGCCACCGGCGGCTGATCTGTGAAATACAGGCCAACAGAACATCGGAACGGTTCAGGTTTACCGCTCGGGTTCATGTGAACCTGAATCACAAGATCGGTGCCAGGTTCCAACAACCACGGAATGGTGCCGACTTCCTCTGAGTAAGTGGCTCCAGGCTGCCAGCTAAGAAACTGTCCTTCCGGCATGGAGGCGGAACTCGGTACTCTCATACCTCCAAACCCTCGGATCGGTGATGAATTTTGACGTCGACGTGACTCCCGGGTGGAATCCACATAAATCAGCGCGTGATGAACAATTCTGGCGTTGCCTGGACGAAATTCCAACGCCCGCACATACCTGGTTTTTGTGGTCGGAACTGGGAGCACAAAATTTCGGTACACATCTCGGCCTTCAGCCTTGAGAGTGTATTCCCCATCCATCTGCACAATCAGATCTGGCTTCCCTGACTGCCAGCCACTTGGCCAGTCAGGCAACTTGGGGAGAAGGTTCTCCTCCCCCTCCTTTAGACCCTTGTCAACCCACTCCTGAATAAGATCAATCTGTCCCTCCGTTAGGCGTCGCGCCCCGGTAAAGTCGCCGTGCCCCTGTTCCGGCAGCCAGGGAGGCATGTATTTGGATTCAACAACTTTAGAAATTTGTCGCGCACGCTTTCGCACATCTTCATATGTCAAAAGATTGAAAGGAGCAGCCATGCCATCACGATGACACGTCGAACAATGCCTAAAGATGATAGGGGCAATGTCTTTGTTAAAGGTAACAACCGGTTCCTTGCCGACAGGCTGTATCTGTTCGACAGCTTGGATCAAAAACACATCAATCCAGAAGCCAAAGACCGTTAAAATAATGACATGTGATCTCATTAACCTAACAACCGCTTTTGGCATTATATTCTTATAGATGGCCATATCCGGATCGCGATGATGGCAATCACCACCGACAACTCAATGAGCGCGAATGCCCGGCCTTCATTCGGCCGGTCGATGGCTGCCATATCCTGAGGGGGGAACATGAGGGTCACATCAGAAACCGCGAATGCGGCTGGAGGTGCGTTCCGCCAGCCAAAGCATGTCGGGGTTGTCGCGGCAATTTTTGTTCAACTGCAGCTGGTTGTTGTAGCGCACCGGGGGCGTGGTGCGTGCGTCGATCCATTTCCTGAACTCGGAGTGGCCGTCCGCAAAGGACAGTGTGCCGCTGCCGTTGTGATGACTGGCCGGGTAATCGATGATGCGCGCCTCGTGCATCCGGTCGGACTCCACCATGCGAACGGCAAACCCGCCCCCGTTGATGCTGTCCGGATGCTCGTCAATCAGGACAAACAACCGGGACGGCTCCGGGTTGTTCATCCCGGCCAACTTTTGAAAAGTGCGGTACGGCGGCGCCGGCAGCCAAAAACCGGTCTTCGGAAACCCACCCTGGGCATGCCAGGGACGACCGCCCAGGGCTTGATTCATGGAAACGCTCCGCACGCGGCGATGCGACCGCCCGTCCACGGTCACGGTGCTGTTGTCAGCCGGACACTTGTAAACACCCGGCGAAGACTGGTACGGGGCAAGCCGTGCATGTTGCGGATGAATCAACAACAGGACGTTGGTGTTTCCCCGGTTGTTCGCGCTGAAGTTGAGCCAGCCGGACACCCATGCCGCCGTTCCCATTGTGCCGGGGCGGCTGCCCACCTGGTTTTTGCTGCTTTGGTCATCCTCGGCGGCGGGCACCGCGCCGTCATTGCCTTCGGCATACAGGATCCAGGCCAGCTGGATTTGTCGCAGGCTATTCAGGCAGGCGACACCGTGCGCCTTGGCCTTGGCGCTGGCCAACGCTGGCAGCAGCAACGCCGCAAGGATGGCGATGATGGCAATCACCACCAGCAGCTCGATGAGCGTGAGCGCCCTGGAAGATGAACGGCTTGTTTTCACTCCGCGGAATTGGTGCGCGGAAAGGCTACCCGCTCGACCAAGCGCGAGAAACATAAAAGTGGTTCCCGGTTCCCAGTGCTCGGTTCTGGGTTTCCAGTTGGGACACGGGTTTTCGCGGATTTACTTTTAAACACAGAGAACGTGGAGGCGCAGAGGGCCGCAGAGGAAAAAGGGGCATGATGCTCCCCTCTCCTTCCACCTCAAATTTCGAAATTCCTTGTTCGGTATTCGATATTCTTTCGCTCCGTTCCCGGTGCCCAGTTCTCGCGCTTGCCACCGCACTCCACATAAAAAAGAGGCCGGGCACTTGGCCCGGCCTCTGGTGTGAATTCTCTTCTTTGGTTAATCAACCAAATTACTCTGCGACGGCGCGTCCGTACTGCTGCGCCTGGTCGGCCGGGATCGTCAGCGGGCTGGGCGCATCCACATTCTCCCACGGACCATTCACCGTCGGTGCCGCCTGCAGCGTGCCTTCAAAGGTGATCGTCACCGTGCCGTCTCCGTTGTTCACAACGCTCAGCGCCGGCGCATCACCGCCGCCGCCCGCCTGGCTGAGCTGCACGTAGTCTATACCCATCCAATTACCGCCACCTTCCGCATTATAATTGACTCCTTTAAGGGTGATGATGTTGTCATAACCGGACCCGACCTCCGCATTCACATCTGCAAGAGTAAAGGGCGCTGTATCATACGTCTGGCCGAGTTGATCCGGCCGGATGACGGTCTCAGACTGCACCTGCACGTTATTGACATACACCTCGACACCGTAGCGGGGATCATCCTGACCGTCCGTGTGAAGATTCGTGGCATCATAGCTGACAGTAAGCCGATCCGTTGGCTGAAGCGATTCGGGCAGGTTGAAATGATATCGAAGATCATTGTCTAAACCGGCAAACGCTCGCTCGGCCGCCTCTTCATTGACCTCTACCAGACCAACAGGCTCGTAGTCGCCATTGCCGTCAATCACAGTCGAATAAACACCCGCCCAATAATAATCATCGTCCGCCTGCTGAGCGACTTCGGGGCTGGCTGGGTCTCCTGGGAGTTCGTTAACCCCGGTCTCCTGTACAAAGGAAGTACTGGCACCGCCACCGTCGCCGGCGGGCCAGCCATCATCGTCCCGGCCGACCGACCAAGGCAACTCAGGTGGCAGAAGCGGTTCCGGGACATCGGCCGGCGTACCCAGCAGTTCGATCTCAGCAATCTGCATACAGCAGGTGCTCGCTCCCGCTGTTGTCGGGAAGATCAACTCATAGGTCGTGTAGGCCGTGCTGTTGTCGAAGCTCACCGTCTGACGCTCGAAACGGGCACCAAACGCGGGAACATCCCCCGAGGCGATCTCGTCAAATGTTGCCCCGCCGTCATTGGATCCCGACAGGACAAAGGTCGCTGGATCTCGATCCGGCGCGTCATTGGCCGATGTCAGACCCAAACCGCTCACCACTCCACCACCGGTGGTTATGATCAAACCTGATGGATTGTCGTTTGCACCATCAAAGTTCAGGTACTTCGTCGACGAATCGTCATCAATCGATAACCCTGCGTGCTCACCAGCCGGATGATTATCCGAACTCGCGACTACTTCGTCACCAGAGGCACTAATGTCAACCAGATCGCCATCACCACCGCCATCTTGCGCCACCAGGCGGATGTCGCGTGAATCGCTGTCGGTGCCGCTCGGCGCCTCATATTGATTAGGACCGATGAACGCCTGCCCTTCATAGTCGTTGTTGAGCAGCAGCGGGTCGCTGCCGAAGATATAGCCCGGTGCGATTACACTCTCAAGGTCGCCTCCGGGTTGGCGGTCGGAACCCACGGTGGCCGCTATGTCCGCCCAAGCGATGGCGACCTCGATCGTCCGGTTGTGCGCCGCGAAGGTGCCACCGGTGGCCACTTTGCCGTTCTCCAGTCCGTCTAGGTTCTGGTCTCCCGTGTTGTTAGCCCGGCCGTAAATCAAATCCGTACGCCCCGATGAACTAAAGCCGAACCAGGGCTGAAAGTCGGCGTTACCTGCGGCAACGATGTTACCGTCCACCTCCGTGCCCGAGGTATTGTCTAGGTCTATCCAGAACGCAATGCCGTCAAATAGCCAAAACTCTTTCAAGTAGGCGCCCCCATTAGCAGCTTCCTGGGCGTTGGTCGAAAGGTCACCGTTGGAATTCTCCTGCACCAGGATGTACATGTTAGTGTCATCCCACGCGTAGCGGATGTCTACCGCGAGCGTCCCGTTGGCTCCCCGAATGCTGGTATCCATCGTGACCACGCCGCTGGACAGGTTAGCCCAGTCAGACGCGTTCCCATCAACCGTCAGCGCGCTCGCAAAGGCTGCATCGACCACCTCGGCATCACTGTCGCCATCACCACCGCCATCACCACCGCCATCAAGAACGATCCTGAAGTTGTCGATGAATTGATTGGCATTGGCGCCGCCCGTCCGTCCGCCGAAGGCGACCCGAGCATTTTCGATCGGTGCAAAGTCCGCAATATTGACGCCGTCATGAATCAATTCGTCGTTGTAGAGGAGGGTGAAGTCTCCGCCGGAGGTCAGCTCGATATGAACCGGCCACCAACCGTCGGTGTCCAACGTGGAGGCGCCCTGGGCTCCCATCGCCTGGGTGGCAATACGTTCACCTGCCCAGAAAAGGTCGATCGCGGGTGCTTCCCCGCCGCCATTATCCCAGTTGTCGAAGCTGACTATCAGTTTCGAACCTTTGCCGTCCTCTCCGAATGCCCCAACCGGCTCAAGATCATCGGAGATGACCATGCTGAGACCATCGGCCTGTGTAGGCGTTCCATCGGCTATATAGATGTCGAAGTCTATGGTGAAACTTGAGACTGTCCCGATCTCCGGACTTAGCCATCCACCCGATTGACTGGCTAAATTTCGGGTCAACACGAGCGCCCCGCTGTCATCCACCCCTTCATCCTCGCTATGTTCAGCATTCCCAGCAACCTCGGATCCCTCCGGCAACCCATCGTTGAAATCCCAAATGATGCCAGGTTCAGACGTTTTACGAATGATCATGCCACTAACACCACCGGTGTTGTCTTCCAGATGCTTGTACCAGAGAGGTTCACCCGCTCCCACATTCACCTCGACTGTGGCACTGCCCTGGGCGAAGTTGCCCGTGTTCTCTTCCTCAGGCTCTTCACCGGTCCAGATCTTGGCAACCTGATCGCCATCCGTCGTCCGGCCTTCGAAAACCGTAACGTTGTAGGTGCCTGCTGCAAGACCATCAATTCGCATGCGTGCTGTGGTGCCTGCCGTGTCGGTAATCTTGAAGAAGTAGTCGTTGCGCGCCTCCTGCGGCACAACTACCCCATCGTATTCGGCTTCCTCGCCGGGCTGCGCTGGATTGTTAGGGCTAAAGCCATCGTCAAGCGCAGTCAGCGTGGCGCCGTCCCCCAAATCCACCGCTTCATCCATCACGAGGTTGTCAAACGTGATCCACGGGTCTGGTGACGCGCCGGCTGAATTAGCGGCTGCGCCGCCGAAGTCGATGAGAAAACTTGTAAGACTTCCTTTTGGAATGCCGTTAGCATGCACATCGGCTACCTCACTATCACTAAGGGCACGACTCCAAAGAGCTATATCGTCAATATCACCCTTGAACCAAAAGCCATCTCCCATGTCCTGACCTGCCCCAATGTTGAACGGCTTCGTGTCGTTTTCAGCAACCGAGTCATTAGAGTCCAGTGCGAGCTCTCCATTGACATAGAGCTTCTTCATTTCCTCTGCGCTATCGTAGACGATGGTCAGGTGCTCCCACTCGCCCAAAGTGGCTTCCGGGCCATCCATAGTCTGCCAGTTGCCGTCCTCGGTGCCGTTGCCACTCCAGAAGGTCCACCTACCCTCGGGTTGATTGTCGTAGATGATATACCCTTGGCTGTCGGGATTAAGGTCGTTTCGGCTGGTAACCGGGGAATGCCATGCACCCGCACCACCATCGGACTTCGCCCACAACGAAAGCGTGAAGCTCTCCTCAGGATTCAAACCAGCACTCCAGTCGTGCTGAATGATGCTCGATGTACCATTGAACGTCGCCGAGGTTCCCGTGTTGGCGGTTGCGCCGTCCGATCCGAATTCCACATCGGTCACTGTGCTCGCCGTGAACTCTCCGTTGGTCGAATTGCCATCCTCATCAAGCGGGAAATGGGCAACGAGACCGTCCGTAAGTTGCTGCGCATTCACGCTGGCGATGCCAACGAACATGAATGCCGTTAACACTCCCGCTGCGATAAAGCGACGGGCCGTCATTAGTTTTTTAGTCATGGTTATTAGGTTACGGTTTGGGGTTATTGTTTGTAGGTTACTAATAAAAAAAATCCTCCGAGTTAGTGTTCCTCCGACTCAAATCCGGTTTTACTGCTACTGTCTGCTTTAGTTTTGAACACAAACATCAATCAACATAAAGGCCAAGAATCCGGTAAATTAATCTAATTCGCTTACGTGGGACGAAGTAAAACATAGCTGCCCTTGCCTGGGCAACACTTTTTTTACGTTTTTTCTGGAAGGGGGGGGGGCTGTTCTTGGCTTCAATTTGGGACAGTGATTTCAGCATTTTTCACGGATTGACTAGATCGTTTTTGTTCTGTCATTCTCATTCATCTGCGTTTCATTTCCGGTTCTCGCGCTTGGCCAAGCGCACGCTCCACGGCAAGTCAGCGTTCCCGATGGTTCCGCCTC
>Ga0209089_10004100_pt1 | contig 12236 bp, 7 predicted proteins | sample ArcticOcean_MG_C_FD_187431 | JGI IMG/M metagenome (GOLD analysis project Ga0209089, IMG submission 187431) | Marine microbial communities from western Arctic Ocean - ArcticOcean_MG_CB2_150 (SPAdes) (version 2) | ecosystem: Environmental > Aquatic > Marine > Oceanic | place: Arctic Ocean: Canada...
AGGGGGTACCCCGGCGGGTTTTAGCGGGGCAGCGTTTGCCAGGCCAATTGGGACCAAAACGCGTTGCCCTGCCGACTTCGATCAGCGGTTTGTGGTTAACTATTTCCACCGGTCTTCTTCGCCATTGGTGGGTTCGGGCGTCCATCAATTTAGACCAGGCCCTGCCTGAGGGCCCTAGCCCTGTTCCGTGGTCAGTGCGCCCTGGCCCCCGGCCCACTGCTCGAGGGCCACGAGGCACGCTTCAGCGACCGCTTTCCGGTCAGCTATTTGGTGCTGTTTCAGTAACCCGTTGCCAACGAGTAGCTCATTACCACCCTCGCCCACTTCGACGGGTGCAACCATGGCAATGCCCTTGGAGCGGCGCTCCCAGAGGCGTCGTGCACGGACGGTAGATGTGGGTTCATGGACCATGTAACTCGTTGTTATTGTGTCATAAATAGAGGGAATAGTCCAACATTCTGGTTATGAATTTAGTTCCTCACTATTCGACCGAAACCCTGTCCAAGGCCCGAGCTCAGCAACCACCTCCGCTAATCCGCCGCGACGTATTCAAGCAGAGCCGCGCGACCGCTCTGGCCGAGTGGCGCCAACTTGTGGCCTGAGATTTATGAGTTACGGGGATATTCAAACCAGTACTCGTTTGGCTAATAGGGCCTCCAGGAGTGAGCGATATTTTAGGAAACGTTTACAGACTTCTTGGGACCATAGCTGCCATTAACAGGTGCGTAAAATGGTTCTGAAATTCGAAGTTATTCCCCGATCTCACTCAGCCTGCTAAGCTGACCGTTGGGGAGAGCAAGCGTCGATGGAAGATGATATTCGCCAGTGGTTGGAAGAACTCGGGCTAGGCAAATATGGCGACGTATTTGTAGAGAACGGCATCGGTGTTGATGTCGTCGCGGACTTGGACAAAGACGATCTACAACAACTTGGCGTCAACTTAGGAGACAGCAAACGACTGCTTCGTGCCATTGCACAGCTAGGCAGCAAAGAAGTCGCCCCGGCAAGCATTCAGGTTGCCAAAGATCAGGACCATCGTTCAACTACTGCCGAACGTCGTCAGCTGACAGTCATGTTTTGTGACTTGGTGGGTTCGACTGAATTATCCCGCCGCCTCGACCCAGAAGACCTACGCGATATTATGGCGCGATACCAAGATGCCGTAGCAAGCGCCGTGATCCGCTATGAGGGACATATTGCGAAGTTTCTGGGCGATGGCGTGCTCGCATATTTCGGCTGGCCTCATGCGCATGAGGACCAAGCCGCCCGAGCGGTCCGTGCTGCGCTCGACGCCCACACCGCCGTCGAAAAGATCAAAATTGTCGGCGAAACTCTACGCGCACGAGTTGGCATAGCGACAGGTCAAGTGGTCGTTGGTGACTTGGTCGGCGATACGGCCTCGGATTTGGAAGCCGTAAGCGGAGAGACCCCAAACCTGGCGGCGCGACTTCAAGGTATGGCGTTGCCCGGACAGGTGGTGATTAATGCGTTGACTAGGCAACTGATCGGCATGGTATTTGTACTTGAGGATCTCGGCCCACATAATCTCAAAGGATTTGAACAATCTGTGCCGTGTTGGGCGGTCACCGGCGAAGGCCAGGCGGAAAGCCGGTTCGACGCGCGACATGAAGAAACACTCACCCGTTTCGTTGGTCGGAAGCATGAATTAGGTCTACTAACGGAGCGATGGTCGCAGGCAAAAGGCGGAGAGGGCCAAGTAGTACTGCTGGCCGGCGGACCCGGCATCGGCAAGTCACGCCTTGTGCGCACATTGCGCGATGAAATCCTAAATGAAACCCATTTTGGTTTGCGCTACCAGTGCTCGCCCCTTCACGCGAACACCGCGCTCTATCCCATCATCCAGAGGCTGACGCGGGCAGCCAGATTCTCCACCGAAGACGATATTGACACCAAACTTGACAAACTCGAATCATTGTTGCGCCTTTCCAATGCGAACATCGCAAGCATTGCGCCTATCTTCGCGACCCTGCTCTCTTTACCGGCAGAGGATAGGTATGGCTCGCTAGAGCTAAGTCCACAGTTGCTCCGGGCCCGCACGATAGAGGCATTGGTTGATCAAGTGACCGCGTTGAGCCAACTGAGGCCGGTACTCTTCGTGGTGGAAGACGCCCATTGGATCGATCCGACGACCAAATCCCTGGTGGCGGAGATTATGGCGCAGGTGCAAGGCGCTCGCGTCCTAGTGCTAATTACCCATCGTCCGGAGCGATCCGATATCTGGCCCGACCAACCACACCTTACATCGGTCGCATTGAACCGGCTCAGCCGCGAACAAGGCGCCGAAATTGTACACGCCTCCGGCGGTGAGGATCTGACAAGCTATATCATTGAACGAATTGTAGCGCGTGCAGACGGTGTGCCCCTATTCGTCGAAGCGCTAACCCAAACGGTCCTGGACAGTGGTGACATCGCAAACATGGGCAACATTCCGACCACGCTTCAGGCTTCTCTCATGGCAAGCATCGACCGGCTCGGTAGCGCTAAGCGTCTCGCGCAGATTGGCGCCGTCATAGGTCGTGAGTTTAGCCATGATTTGCTGGCCGCAATTACCGAACAGCAAGAACTCCAACTTGAAAGCGATTTGGAGAAATTGGTTCGATCCGGGCTTGTAATTCGCCAAGGTGCGGCGACGGATAGGATCTATGCTTTCAAGCAAACATTGGTTCAGGATGCGGCGTATGAGTCGCTTTTGATCAGCCGTCGCCGGGAGCTACATCGTGACATAGCAGAGACCAGCGAACGAGATTTTCCAGAAATTTTTCAGACCATGCCCGAGGTTCTGGCCCATCATTTCTCGGAAGCGGGGCAGACCGACCGGGCTGTCTTCTATTGGGCACGCGCGGGAAATCGTGCCGTCGAACGATCTGCCAACCACGAGGCTATTGCGCATTTAGAGAGGGGCCTCGAACTGGTCACAGCATTGCCGGAAGGCTTGGAGCGAGATCGAAGCGAGCTGGACCTTAGACTCATGCGAGGCACGGTGCTTCTTGCGAACAAGGGTTATGCAGCACCAGAGGTCACTGACGCCTACACTGCGGCTCGCGATCTGTGTCAACGGGTGGGAACGCCGGAGCAACAGTTTGCCTTCACCTGGGGGCTTTGGATCAACGCGCAACAGGGCGCCCGTTTAGTGCCTGCGCATGGTCTTTCGCATGAACTGCTGGAAGTCGCCGAGCGACAGGATAAGCCCATACTGTTATTACAGGCGCGCCATTCAGCTTGGACAAGCTTTCTCTCCACGGCCGATTTCGAGCTGTGCCGACAGCATTCCCAACGTGGGCACGACGACTATGATTCTGCCGAGCATAAAACTCATGTCCTCCTCTACGGCGGCCACGATCCGGGTGTCTGTGCCAGTTCCCATTTGATGCAGTCTCAATGGTATCTCGGCCATCTTGAGCAAGCCGCCAATAGCGCCCAAGAGACCTTAGCCAGCGCTGAAAAACTTGGCCACCCAATGACATTGATTCTGGCACATTTTTTTACCAGTTATTATTATCTACTCTGCCGTGATGCGACGGTGGCGCGCCAACAGGCTGAGATTTGCATTGCTTTGAGTCAGGAACATGGCGTTCTGAACTATGGCAGTCTGGGCAATGCTGTGCATGGCTGGGCGACAGCCGTAGAAGGTGACCTCGAAAATGGCGTCGCCGAAATCAGCAAGGGGCTGGCGGCCTGGCAACGCACCGGGGCGGGTTTGCGCGTACCAGAATTCTTGGCCGTGCTCGCTGAGGTTCAAGGTTGGGCTGGCAGGCCGGAACAAGGCCTGGAGTCGATCACTGAGGCTTTACGTTTAGTCGAGGCGACTGGAGAAAAAAAGTGTTTGGCAGAGATAATTCGAATCAAGGGTGGACTTTTAATGCTCCAGCCCGAAGAAAACACCGACGCCAGTGAGGAATGTTTTAACCTCGCGCTCAAAATTGCCCGACAGCAGCAGGCTAAAATGCTCGAGTTGCGCGCCGCGGTAAGCCTCGCTCGCATACAGGCTGGTACCGGCCGACACGACGAAGCGCGAGGTGTTTTGAGCACAATTTACGAATGGTTTACTGAGGGCCTTGACACACCGGACCTCAGAGACGCGAAGGCACTACTTGACGAACTGAAATAGCAAGTCTGATAGTCGCCTATCGATGTAGCGGAGGGGTCTCACTGCTGGCATCTTGGTGCCGTAGCCCAAAGCACTGTGCAGTCTCTTTGTGTTGTAATGTTTCCTCCATATTTCGATGATGATCTGGGCCTCTTTCAGGGTGTAGAAGATTTCACCGTTTAGCAGTTCGTCCCTAAAGCGGGCATTAAAACTTTCCTAAGGAGAAAACAGAAATGCCCGGTTCATGAGTCCTTATTTTTGCTTATCGTAATTCAAATCAGCTCGGCCCTTTTTTCATTTCTAAATCCTATTGCCTCAATTTGGACCACCGCATCGTGAACTGGACCCGGATTTGGTATGAGCACACACTCTAAAGCTGGTAAGTTTTCCTCACTTAAGAACTCCGACGCCACCTCATCAAAGACCTTAAAATGCCCAGCTTTCTTTAAATAAACAGTGATTTTTACCAGGTCATCTAAACTTGAATTAGCTTTTTCGGCGTTTTCTGATAATAAATCGAATGCCGCCCAACATTGGCACACTAGGCTAGGGTGCCCCTCATTATTTTCAAGTATTTTACCTAGATCTGCGGGAGTAAAACAAAAATCATTAAAACTTTGAACTATTTCACTACTTGAATTGAGACCTAATACCCCCGAATAAAATATAAACCCCCCTGCACTTGTCGCTGAGGGGGCCGCAAAGGGCGCTTTAATAGGCCAGTCGAATGTATTCTTATCGAAATTCTTCATGGAGGCTGAGGCAGTCAACTCAATTTCGATAAGACAACCACGATGCCCTACTTCATCGAACCCCGAGACAGTAAGAGCTGTATTTTTTTCGCGGAAAATGTGATTATGAATTCGGTGAAATGTCGGAAAATCTCTTATATCAGCCAAAAATACTGTTGCATTAATTGTATCAGATAATTCCAACCCCTGCTTTCGCAAGGTCCTTTCTAATTCTTTGTAGACATGCCAACTTTGTGACGCAATTGGGCCGTCTCGACTGTCCGGGTGACTACGTCCTGTTTCAAGAAAACGGCCTTCCATGGGTAAATCTTCGAAGGAATTGACGAGAGGTTTGCCACGCTCCGAGGTTTTAATAGGTATATGCCCTGCCGTAAAAACTAACGGCCCGGAACGAACTGCCTGGGAATAGAATGATGCCGCTGGTAAATCCTTGTCATCCATTGCCGCAACAACCTCCCGAGACGGCAAATTTGGATTTTCATCAGGACAAACTGCGATTGCGTCAATACCTATCGTAAAATACGGATCTCCGAATACTTCTGATACCCCAAGGCCACTACTTGGAGATGGTACCTTTTGCAATACCTGGCGAATGTCCTCATAAATAGGAAAAAATCGTTTATCTTTTTGCCAAATATGTTGCCGGAGAATTTGGTCGCCGCCACTACCCGCCATTTCAAGTACAGCGTCCATATTTTTATGAGAAAACCAAGAATCATAGGCAACTTTACTTTCCAAACTATCAACCATGCTAAAGCCTTGTTTTTTATTATAGCCACCAACCGGGATATCATTAAAACCCCTGCGGCTATCACTTTTATTAGAAGGCCTAACACCCGACAAAAATACAAGTCCTCCAGCCTTAACAGCCGCAGGATATCTATGCGCGTTGGTTGGCGAGTAATCAGAAACAATTAATGTTTTATTTCCCATTGGTAGGCCCCCGTTGAGTGGTCCGGTTTAAATGTTAGTGCATGACCGTCCTGGTTGCCATCGGCACGATGGTCTCTGGGGCTGGTGAGCGGTAGTCGGACAGCTACCGCCTCGCACCTTCACCAACCACCACGAACGGAGCCCACCTTGCGGGGTGCGCGATGTGAGCGGGTCCGGTGTCGATGAGCTCCATCATGGCCTGCCGGTGGGCCTCGGTCCTCGATGGGCTATCCCAGGCATCGTGTGCGCGGAACGCTGCTCTCCGTCGCCCTCTGTCGATGACGGGAGCTCTTTGTGAAAGCTTTAATTGTTGCGGCATTGGGGGCTGTTCCGGATTTGCCCAAAGGGACCCGACTACGCTTTCAATGCCAAGCTAGTTTGGGGGTAGGTTTGCGGGTAGCAATCGAAATAGGTCGTAATACCCGCAGAAAACATAGGCTTTAGGCGGTCATTCCCTCCCTGGGGTCCTGCTGGCTGGCCGCCTGACCGGCGCGCCCGCGAACTGCGAGGCCATCGCTGCCTTCACAGAAAAGCGCCGGACGGACTTTGCTAAGCTGCCGGCGGCCTGATTATCGCGCACGCGGCCCATTCGCCATCACCTCCTTATGCCATCACACCGGGATGTTCCGCCAGGCATTATAGTACCCGTGCGGGCGAAATGGTTTCGTCTTTCGGACGGCATAGCGTCCTACAATAACCCATGGACGCAAATACAATAGCGGCTCAGGCAGGTTTCGGCGCAATTCCCGGCTTGCGGGGGAACGGCGCTATTCTATGATCTGCTGATTCGATTCGGATAGCCGTCCAAGGTAGGTGTGGATGGACTCTGGACGTGAAATTTGACAGGGATGGGCGGCCAGATTTTGACCAAGTGGCTTGGCAGGTATGAGATTGTTTCTCGTCGGGGTCAGTCTTGAGCAATCCTGATTGGGGTATTAGATGTGTGGCCTAGCAGGGTCGTTAGAGCGTGAACCGGCCACGCCGGCCGAGATCCTGACCCGTCAGGTCCAGGCCATGGCGGCCACGCTGCTGCATCGGGGGCCGGACTCGGGCGGCCATTGGGTCGATGCCGATGCCGGCATCGCCCTGGGCCATCGCCGCCTGTCGATCATTGATCTCTCCGCCGAGGGGGCCCAGCCCATGGCCTCCCACGATGGCCGCTATGTCATCGCCTACAACGGCGAGGTCTATAACTTCGCCGAATTACGCCAAGAATTATCGGCGACAGGCCATGGTTTCAACGGTCATTCGGATACCGAAGTGATTCTGGCCGCGATTGTCGAATGGGGCGTGGAGGCCGCAGTGGGACGCTTTGTCGGCATGTTCGCCATCGCCTTGTGGGATCGTCGGGACCGCACCTTGGTGCTGATCCGCGACCGGCTGGGGATCAAGCCGCTGTATTACGCGCAAATGGGCCGGCATCTGATCTTCGCTTCGGAAATTCAGGCCCTGCGCGCCCATCCGTCTTTTCAAGGTGTTATCGACCGGGACGCCCTGGTCCTCTACCTGAAACGAAACTGCGTGCCCGCGCCCGGAACCATTTACGCTGGCGTACGTAAGCTGCCGGTCGCGACAATCCTGCGCTGTGGACCGGATGGCAAGATCGATTTAGCACCATACTGGTCCTTGCGCCAGGTGGCCGAACAGGGCCAGGCAAACCGCTTTCGGGGCAGCGAAAAAGAAGCCGCAGGGGAACTAGAAAAGTTGCTGGCCGAGGCGGTGCGCTGCCGTATGGTGGCTGATGTTCCGTTGGGGGTATTTCTGTCGGGAGGTATAGATTCATCCACTGTCGCGGCCCTGACGCAGCAGCAATCCAGCCGCCCGATCCAGACCTTTTCCATCGGCTTCTCCGCTGCTGGCTATGATGAGGCCGTCGACGCGCGGGCTGTCGCCAAACATTTGGGCACCGATCATAACGAGCTGTATCTATCCGAGGCCGATGCCTTGGATGTGGTGCCCCGTCTGGGTGGGATGTATGATGAGCCATTCGCCGATTCATCGCAGATACCGACCTATCTGGTGTCAAAAATGGCCCGGGAAAAAGTCACCGTGGTCTTGTCCGGGGATGGTGGAGACGAAATTTTTGGCGGTTACAACCGTTATCTTTGGGTAGAGCGCCTGATCCGCGCCACCGGCTGGTTGCCAGGTCCCGTCAAAGGCGCCCTGGCCACCCTGTTGACCGCCCTGCCGCCACAGCAATGGGACCGTCTGGCGAAATATCTGGGCCAGAACAATCCAGGCGACAAACTGCACAAGCTGGCCGGTGTCCTGCACGCCCGCGATGCGGCCCAGATGTACGAAGGCCTGACCAGCCATTGGCCCCAGGCCGAAGCCATGGTGCTGAACCGGAGTGGCGGGTTGGCCCCGCATCAGGGCGCCGATCTGGCGAACCCGGCCCACGCGATGATGTATCTGGATGCCATGACCTATATGCCCGACGACATTTTGACCAAGGTCGACCGCGCCTCCATGGCCGTCAGCCTGGAAGCTCGGGTGCCCCTGCTGGATCATCGCGTCGTGGCCTTCGCCTGGTCCCTGCCGCTCACCATGAAGCTGGGCGGCGGCGTATCTAAGCGGCTGCTGCGCCAAGTGCTCTACCGCCATGTGCCCAGGGCATTGATCGAGCGGCCCAAAATGGGCTTCGCGGTGCCGATCCACGACTGGTTGCGCGGCCCCTTGCGCGAATGGGCTGAGGATTTGCTGGCGCCCGAACGCCTGAGAGGTGACGGCTATTTCAATCCCGCCCCGATCCGCCGCCTCTGGGCCGAACATCTTTCGGGCCGACGCAATTGGCAACATCAGCTGTGGGATATTCTGATGTTCCAGTCCTGGCTGGACGGTCGGGCACAATGACCGGACCGCGTTTGTTATTCCTGATGAACGAAGCCTTGTTTTTTACCACGCACCGTTTACCCGTGGCCCTGGCCGCGCAAAAGGACGGCTACGAGGTACATGTGGCGGCCCCCTTCGAGGCCGCCTCCGTCGCGGTCATTCGTGATTGCGGCTTTCAATATTACGACCTGCCCCTGAAACGGGGCGGCCGCGGCCTGTTGGGAGAGACGCGCCTGCTTGTCAGCTGTTTGCGTCTAATCCGCGGGATCAAACCGGATCTGGTGCATCACGTGGCCATGAAACCGGTCATTTTCGGGGGCTTGGCCTCGCGCCTGTTGGGGGTGCCGGGGGTGGTGCACGCGGTTACCGGCCTGGGTTTTTTATTCATCCGGGACGATTGGCCGGCCAGGCTGATCCGGGCCCTGATCATGCCCTTGTACCGCTTTGCCTTGGGCCACCCGAATGCCCGGGTGATCTTTCAAAATCCCGATGACTTGAGGCTTTTTCTCGATCACGGCCTAGTCCGCCAAGACATCACCCTGATGATCAAGGGTTGTGGCGTGGATATGACGACCTTTACCCCCATCTCCCCGCCAGACGGGCCTGTCGTGGTCATGTTTCCGGCACGCATTCTGGGTGACAAGGGGGTGCATGAATTCATCCATGCCGCCCGGCAGCTGAAAGCCGCCGGCACCACCGCCCGCTTCATCCTGGTCGGCCGCCGCGATCCGGCCAATCCCACGGACGTGGCCGAGGCGACGATCCGTGGCTGGGAGGCGGAAGGACTGGTCGAATGGTGGGGCTTTCGCACGGATATGCCGGCGGTTTTAGCCCAGGCCCACGTTATCTGCATGCCCAGCTATCGTGAAGGCCTGCCCCGCGGCTTGATAGAGGCGGCGGCCTGCGGTCTGCCCACTGTCACCGCCGATGTGCCCGGCTGCCGGGAAGTTGTCCGCCACGGGGAAAGCGGTTTTCTGGTGCCCGTGCGGGATGGCCCGGCCACCGCCGCCGCCATTAAAAAACTACTGGATGATACCGACTTGCGTGCGGCCATGGGCCTTGCGGCCCGCCAGCTGGCCCTGGCGGAATTCACGGTCGAGGCCTTTGTTGCCGATACTTTGGCTGCCTATGATGCGGTTCGGCCGGCAAAGGGCGCGGGTTGATGCCGTCCGCCCGAGCCCGCCCGCTGTTCCTACTGGCCGCCCTGTTTGCTCCCGTGGGCATCGTTGCGCCAAAAGCCCTGGTGCTGTTGTTGTTCGTCGTCGCCCTATGGCTGCTGCCACGGCGTTGGCGTCAGGGCCAGTTGCGCCGTCCTTTCCAGGGCCGCAGCGCCATTCTGGTCGCCATGATAGGTGCCTGGGCCCTGCTCTCCGCCCTGTGGGCGTTGGATGACGCAGCCGCAATTTGGACCTTTGCAAGATTGGTAGGCGTGGCCGCCATGGCGCTGATCGTGCTCGACGGTATAAATGACCTTGAACCTGGCGATAGAGGCCCGATCGGCCGGGTATTGGTGGCCGCTTTTACCCTCGCGGCCCTGCTGTTGGGGTTGGAAAGCCTGTCCGGCGCCGCCGCCTACCAATTATGGTTTGAGTGGCTGGGACGGGCTGATGAATTTCAGAGAACCATTCTGAACCGGTCTGAAACACTGCTGCTGCTGGCCGCCGGACCCTGCGCCTTGGTCTTGTTGCAGCGGGACCGCCGGGTCTGGGCTACGACGGCGATCGCGGCCGCCATGGCGGTGATCATGCTGGGCGTCTCTAACAGCAATCAGATTGCAGGGGCGCTGGCGCTGGCGGGCGCGGTTGTGGCCTGGTGGTCCGGGCCGTGGCTGCAGCGTCTATTAGCGGGCCTTTTGGTGGTCGGAGTTCTGGGCGCGCCGCTATTGCCCACCACTTTGCTGGCGCCGGAGCGCCTGGCCGGATATTTCGACAGTAACCACTATTCCGGTTTGCATCGCCTGCATATCTGGCGCTTCACGGCCGAACGCATCGCCGAAGCGCCGGTTCTGGGCTGGGGCATGGACGCCTCGCGGCGGATACCCGGCGGCAATACCAAGCTGCCAGGGGGAGGCAACATAATGGGCCTCCACCCACATAATGCGAGCCTGCAAATCTGGTTGGAACTTGGTGGCGTCGGGGCGGTTTTATGGGCGATATTGCTGGCTGGCCTGTGGTTGCGTGCCGGGGACCTAGGCCGGCGTAGCGAACGGGCCGTGGCCACCGGACTGCTGCTGGCGGGCCTTACCGTGGCCAATCTCAGCTTTGGGATCTGGCAGACTTGGTGGCTGGTGGCCTTATCCTTGGGCTGTGTCATGTTCGCTCTGGCCGTTCGCCTGCGCCCTAAATCTAAAAAGTAAATGAATGATTAAACATATAAGGATTTTTTGATGCTTGCGCGATTCCAGCCTATTTGCTAAACAGCGCCGCAGACTTCACCAACGGTGATTCGTAACCGTTATATGGGCCTGAAATTTCTACTGTGGCGGCCTGTTTGAACAATTTTGGATCAAAGAAAATCGCTTTTCGATATCTAGTGATTGGAAAAACCGTTCTTTTTTAAACGGTCCGAGCGTATCTACATGGGATATACTCTAACGGACAATAGGGCTTGCTTCGATCAGCCCCTGGGAGACCATCCATGAGCGCGTTTACCGACTATAAGGTTGCCGACATTTCACTGGCCGATTGGGGCCGCAAGGAAACCACTATTGCCGAGACCGAGATGCCGGGCCTGATGGCGTTGCGCGAGGAATTCGGTCCCAGAAAACCCTTGCAGGGCGCCCGCATCGCCGGTTGTCTGCATATGACAATCCAGACGGCGGTGTTGATGGAAACCTTGTTGGCGCTGGGCGCGGAAGTGCGCTGGTCATCCTGCAACATCTTTTCCACCCAGGATCAGGCCGCCGCCGCCATGGCCGCGGCGAAGATACCCACCTTCGCCTGGAAGGGTGAAACAGAGGAGGAGTTCTGGTGGTGTATCGAGCAGACCATCATCGGGCCCGACGGCTGGCGCCCTAACATGATCCTGGACGATGGCGGCGACCTCACCGGCCTCATGCACGAAAAATATCCTGAGCTGATGAAGGATGTGCGCGGCTTGAGCGAGGAAACCACTACCGGCGTCCACCGTTTGTACGAGATGGCGCGGGACGGCACCCTGGTAGTCCCCGCCATCAACGTCAACGATTCGGTCACCAAGTCCAAATTTGATAATCTTTATGGCTGCCGGGAAAGCCTGGTGGACGGCATCAAGCGCGCCACGGATGTTATGATGGCGGGTAAGGTTGGCGTAGTCTGTGGCTTTGGCGACGTGGGCAAAGGTTCCGCTGCTTCGCTGCGCAGCCAGGGGGCCCGGGTGATGGTCACCGAGATTGATCCCATCTGCGCCCTGCAGGCGGCCATGGAAGGCTATCAGGTCGCGACCATGGAAGAGGCTGCGCCCCTGGGCGATATCTTTGTGACCTGCACCGGCAACAAGGATGTCATCACCATAGAGCATATGCGGGAGATGAAGGACCGGGCCATCGTCTGCAATATTGGCCATTTCGATAGCGAAATTCAAATCGATGCCTTGCGTAATCACCCTTGGCACAACGTCAAGCCCCAGGTTGA
>Ga0209089_10004121_pt1 | contig 12193 bp, 25 predicted proteins | sample ArcticOcean_MG_C_FD_187431 | JGI IMG/M metagenome (GOLD analysis project Ga0209089, IMG submission 187431) | Marine microbial communities from western Arctic Ocean - ArcticOcean_MG_CB2_150 (SPAdes) (version 2) | ecosystem: Environmental > Aquatic > Marine > Oceanic | place: Arctic Ocean: Canada...
CTAACTTATTCAATCTCTTTATAACACAAGAATCTGGTTCTCCAAATGATTGATTAACACAGTGCTGTATTTCATCGAAGTGTTCACGAGTACATCCTAGATGTTTAGCTAGACGATCTTTGGCTTGTTCTCTCTTTATTTGCGAAACCGCAACAGCTATTATTTGTTTCATAATATTTTTGGGGAAGATGGGTAAGTTCTTACTGATTCTGTAAGTGCCCTTTCTATAGGCCATCCATGTCTGACAATCCTGTTCCATAAAGTTCTGTAGTTGATCCCAAGATCCTCAGACCATTCTATCAATAGCTTTTCCTCCCCTCTAAACTTAATAACAATGTTGGTTCTTTTATTCCTATTCTGCTCAGCCATTGTAGCCCAACGGCAGTTATCTTTAAAGTACCCTTTGTTGTTATCAATACGGTCAATGGTTAGACCTCCTATGTAACCTTCTCCCATATCCTCCCAAAACCCTACGAAGTTTCGCCATTTCTCGCACACTGTTATTCCTCTTCCTCCGTAGTCTCCATAAGATTTATGGTTGGGGTTTTTGGTTCTTTGTATAATTGTATCCCAAAGATTGTACAGCCTAGTCCCAGCCATGCCGTGAATAGGTTTTGATCCTCCTACAATACACCCACAAGACTTGGTGTTCCCACACCGTACACTACCTAGTCGGGTTGTTGTCTTGTTGCCACAATCACATAAGCACTCCACCATTCTACGTGATTCTCCACTAGACTCCTTCTTAGCTTCAAGCTCTCTTGTGATAGTAAGCTTGTTGAATTTGGTGCCGATTCCTATTTGGATTGCTTTCATAAATCTATTGTATACAGAGTTGTTACAGGTGTCCAATCAAAGGGCTTGATATATCTTAAATTGGTGGTCATTCAATACCACACATTCAGTAGGTACTTCAATAGGGGCAATGGTAGTTTTTAGCTTCCCAGACTCCTTTCTGTACCAGTATTTTTGTCTGCCCATCTTCATCTTTGATCGGTATTCTTTGTGTGGTACTAAGTGCATATAGCTATATTAATGGACTAGCGTAACAGAGTCAACTAAAAAAGACTCACCTTTCGATGAGTCTTAGTCCTTCTTATCTCTGCTTTCTCTTGTCTGAGTAAGCCTTTTGTATGGCTCTCCTGCGAGCTAATTCTGCGCCACGATCTCGTGATTGTAGGATATGTGATACACCTCTGATGATTGTGCGTTTGCTCCTTCGTTCATACCTTCTTATTCCTAGTAGAGTTCTAACAAGGGGTATAGGCTTTCGTACCTTTGTGTATTCCACGTTCCTGTTTCTTTCGTATACAGGTCTGTTACTTCGTCTTGGTATAGTTTCCTCGTTACCTCTAGTGGTACGACGTTCTATACAAATTACAGCTCCTTGCCTTCTGAATAATGTCCCATCACAGGACGGTACGGCAGTTCCAAGGGCTAATATCATTGCTGTTTCTATAATCATTATAAGGGGGGTTATTAAAGTACAGTTAAAGCTGAGAATCCTTCAGTGTCCAACACGATAACTCGTGCGTTCTTAGTGGGCTTCTCGGAATCTTCTTCTAGATATACATGGCCTGTGTAAACAGGTTGGTCGTCTCCTTGAGCGTCTGGCTTCTGTAGCCAAACTGCCCATAAGTCTCCATCTAATCCTGATTGAGGTTCGTCTTTAAAAGCATAGACCTTAGCCCTTGCGTAGTCCTTGTGCTCATTCCAAGGATCACCGTCTGAGTCTACGGATGGGGTAGTGAATATATCATCTAATGGGAGTAGGTTTAGCTTCATAATGCTAGGGGTAAAGATATATATAGTGTATTCCTATGGATAGATAATTTCAACTGTAGGGTTTTCTGGTACAGGAGTAGATCTAATTCTGTCCAATCCATTTTTTCCTATGCCAGACCAAATATCAAGACGCACTCTTTCTGAGTTTTCGTCAATCATTCCTCCACGGTCATAGCAAATGAAAATTCTATTATTGATAACGAACTTCGTACCGAAGGGGTAATTCGGTGGACAGGCAACTACGGAATAAGCATCAGACTCATCTAAGTAATAAGTAGAAGCTGTGGATCTACAGTCACCCATACAGTTAACCTTAAACTCTGCTCTGTATTCAGTCTCACTCTTTATCATTTGTTTAATAGGTGCGCTACCTTTCAGCTTCTCAATGGCTGCTTCACCTTGTCCTAGTTGTACAGGAAGTAACTGACCATCATAGATAAACTGGTTACCTTCCTTCCGAATAACTCCATGCTCTAGTGCTTTGTCAAAGAGTTGAGCACCTTCATAGTTCCGATAATAGTACGGTTGATTACGGACAGGTGTGTAGTACCGAGAGAGTACAAACTTCTTCTCTGCCTGACCATACTCTTTGCGAATCATGGAGTTTAGGTATTTTCCTGCACACGCTGTAGGTGAAGCGTCCTGGTGAGGGATTATCTTCTCAAACTTATACAGGTCATTGAGCTTTTTGATCTCTGCTCTAAGTGAGTTGAGTTGCGAAGAGGTAGGACGTTCCTCGTTAAAGTTTCCTGCTAATGCGATAGCGATAGAGCTTAGATTGATCTCATTGTTTCGAGTGTGTCCTGTACGTTCGTTGAGTCCTCTGTTGTACACCACAGTACCGTCCTTTCCGATTAGTATGTGGTATAAAATATAAGAGCCGTAGAAACTTCTATCATTGAACTTCCTCTGGTGTGCTCTGTCAACGATATCCTTTTGTACTGTGTCTATCGTAGCCGTATGGTGGATCACTAGATATTTGGGAGCTTCCACCCCAGCCCCTATTTTAAATTTGGCTTCTGCTTACACAGTACTTCAGGAGGTGTACCATAACCGTCTACACCCATAAACCATTGTATGGACTCCTGTAGAGCTTCACAGTCTCCACCAGAATAACAGTCTAAAGTTTTAGCTCCTATTACTGAACAGTGTCCTGCTAGAGCTAGAGCGTATTGTTCACGAGCAGCTTCTAGTCTCTCCCTAGCTGTAGGCTCTGCGTTTGCTGTGGTTACAAAGAGGAAAAGGAATGCTGCTGTGAGTATGCCTATGATTTGTCTCTTAGTTATTTGTTTCATATATTTGTTGTTAGAGCCATACCGTATCCTAGCACGACCAGAAGTAGTAAAGAGTATCCGATGATGTTTTGTAGTTTAGTAATCATATAACTGAGGGAATTAAGTAATAATAGAATGAGAGTGCAAAGCCAGCTAATCCTGCTAGACCTATGCAACCTATTGCGAATAAAATATAGGGGGTCTTCATAAGAAGGGGAGAAGGAAATATGTATTTGTTTAACTGTAGTTATTATAGCACATTGCAGTATAAGATGCAAGGGGCTTAGAGGACTCAATGCTAGGGGTGTCTAGGTGGACATTGCTGCCCAGTGAGAATTTTACCCCTAGCACAGAATCCTCTTCCTATGTTGTAAAGGAGCTAAAATAACGGTAACTGTGCGCCTTCTATGCGCTTCTTAGCTATTTCAAAGTATTTCTTATCTTTCTCTATACCTATGAACTTACGTCCTGTTTGTACACAGGCTACCCCTGTAGTACCTGATCCCATGAAGGGGTCTAGGATTGTATCTCCTGCAGTAGAAGACTTCTCGATAAGATACACCATTAACTCTTCTGGCTTCTGTGTAGGATGTAACTTATTGCCTGTCTTGTAGCATGGAACGATATTAGGATCTCTTGACCCATTTAAGGTTCTTCTGCCCTTAGCTCCGAATAGAATCATCTCATACTTTGGTGCATAGTCACCCTCAAGATCACCCATACCAGTATTATTCTTTTGCCATATCAATATATTCTTTACATCAAAGAATCTCTGCATAGACACCTTAAATTTGTCTATGTGGTGGAACGAGCAGAAGCTATAGATGTGGGTATCTTCTTTCATTTTCCTATAACACTGATCAAAGAAAGTATCTAACCACTCCAAAGAATCATCATTCTCAATCTTCCTATGTTTCTCTTTCCTGTAATTCGATTGAAAAGACATACCATACGGAGGATCAGTTACTACACAATCCACACTCCCGTCAGGAATATCCTTCATAGCCTCTAAGCAATCGCCCATGATTAGTTGAATATCATTCATTTACACTTAGGGTCAGAACAGATACCATAATCTCCTGTTACCTCGTTACCACAAGGGCAGTATTCTACTTCTAGGTGTACCAAGCCTCTATCCGCATCTACGCAGGCTTCACAGTACTTCCATCCAAAGAAGTTGTTACTGAGGCATTTCGGGCAGGAGTCCATTATTTCTATCATAATATTATTGGGAAGTTAAAAAGGCAACAAATCGCATATCACCTACACAAGTAAAGAGTGATTTTCGACGTAACACCCACATAGAGTCCTTATCTACTACTCTAGTAGCGTATACAGTGTAGGTTTTAGAATTGATCTTTACCGTATCTCCCTTCTTTAAACTAGTAATTTCGGTACAGATATAATCATGGCATCCGAATACAGGTAGGTCTTTATACTGGTACGTTCCAGTTTCTAGTATCCTATCAGCTTCTAGGTGATGATTCGGATTAGTGAAGGGTATAGTAGCCATTACTGCTATTAGAGAGAGGATCATTTTATTATTTCGTAATCAGGTCGTGGTTGTTTCTTAATAAATGGCGAAAATATCCTAACAGCTAAAAATAAGGGTGAAGCCAGTATTAACCAGAAGTAGCGTTTCATTTCTTTCGTTTGTACATTAGTTGATAGAGTGAAGGGTACAAATCTTTATATATACACCCTATCCTTCTCTTCCATCCTTTCTCGCAAATTAGTCCTAAGTGGTTCATCTTTACGAGGTGTATCTTTGGTGGGTTAGATTTCATACTTTAGTAGGTGTAAAATTGTAAGTTCGATTTCCTTTTGGATAGTATATATATCAATAGTAGAGTTGGATACTCCGTGTAAAATTCCGTACTCTTGGAAACTATGACTGCTCTCCATCTTGGTGGAAGTTAAGTGGGTAGAGGTCTTCAATTTTTCTGCTAGAGAATCCTCTTGGTTTCTTACGGCTACAGTCTTCACATTTCTCACTAACAGTATTTAGGTTACAACCTTCAGTACTGCACTTGTATATAGGAGTCCCATCTGGAGTTAGGTTTACTTGCATCGGATTGCGTTGGTAAGGAGCTTGATACCTGGAAGCCCTAAACACTTCTCACAGAATATATTACTTATAGTGAGAGGTGAGTCTTCATACATTTTTGTGCAGCTATCGCAACGCTGCTTGTGGTTCTTGGTTGTCATAAGTTGTGGGAAGTAAGTAGCCTAAGTATATACGACCCCCGAAACATTAGCAACCCCTTATTGGTTGACAGGTATATACGGATATGTATAATAGGGTCATGCCACATATAACAATCCGTGTAACAGAAGAGGAAAAGAACCTATATTCTCGCCTAAGAAACGAGGCAGAGAAAGATATAAGTAAGGAGGTAAGAGCCTTCCTTAAACGTCTTTCCAACAAACACCTATGAATAACTTTACTAGAGAAGAAGGCGAAATAAGAACCTACCAAGACCTATCAATACTCGTTCAAACAGAACCCGATGTAGATGTAGTAACCAGAGAGATAGCTATGGCAAGAAATCTTGACTTGATAACTGAAGAACAGGTATCCGTCCTTGCAGGTCTGTTTGAAGTTATCTCCAAAAAAGAGTAGAATACTAGATAATGGAAACTCACTCTGGCTTAGAATTAAGCACATTCATTGCCGAAGCAGATACAGAACTTGATGGACTCAAGGAATACGCAACAGTACTTATCAACCGTATAGGAATAACAGATCCCGAAGATCCTCAATACAAAGAGGTTATAAAACTACAAGAAGGGATACTAGAAAAGTCTTCTGAGCGACAAGAATATTTCCGTCACTGTTTAAGCACTTGTTTGGATAATGTAGATGATAATTTCATTCTTGGAGAAGATTAATAGCCCATTAGCCACTCACTAAACCATGTCAGAAAACAATCGAAAAGCAGCACTAAGGGCAGGTGAAAAGAAAGACAACGAAGCTGAAGCTGAATTTAAGTTTCTACTAGAAATAACTCATGCAGTAGATTCCGCAGCTAGAAGCGGCTCTATTTCACAGAACATGAGAGCACATATTCTTGCAGCACTACATCAAGAAGGTACTGAGAAACAGATACAAGAATGGAAACTGAAAGGTTCTGGAACAAGGACTGATGGCAACCCTAGTTGATTTATTCCCATAAGATAGAAGCACCTATGATAATTCCATTCACCCCTGTAGCAAAAGGCAGACCCAGAGTAACAAGATGGGGAACCTACACTCCAAAAAAAACACAAGAGTACTCAGATACTGTAGCAGCCATAGCCATCCTTCACTATAAGGAACCTATTTCCTGCCCCTGTGAGCTACGTTTGACCTTTGTTATGCCAATTCCTAAGTCTACACCTAAAAAGCTCTTAGAAACGATTGTAGACAGCCCACATATTAAGAGACCAGACGTGGACAACTTAATAAAAGGAGTGACTGATCCTCTTAACGGTATCGCTTATACTGACGACTCTTTGATCTACAAGCTGTACGCTACAAAAGTATACGGTGATGAACCTATGACTATTGTTGAACTATTACCCCTATTACCATGAAAAGAAAAAGATCATGTTTAGCTTGCATCAAAGGAGAAACAGATAAAGGAGAACCCTGTGAGTGGTGCGATGCAACTGGATATATCTATGAATATGATGCGTAGTTTTCCAATCTGTATTCAGCAAGACCATGTAATGCATCTATATGAAGTTCCTTAGCATCTAATAACTCACTTGTAGTTTTTTGTACTTGTGCTTCATAGAGAGATTGTAAATCTTGTCTCTCACCACGACTCTCAGCAAACCTTTCTATAAATTCATCACTAGAAAGATACTCCAATCTTCTTTTCGTCTCTATTTGAATCAGGCAAACGTCTCTGTGCATCAAACTTAAAATAGTCTCTTCAATTGTGTGGCTATCAGCTCCATCTGCTACATCGCACATATCCTGTGATGAATACTCCATACCTTAATTCTACCATATTTACCCTATTTATGATACATTCACTAATGAATGGGAACCCAAGCAATAAATGAAAGTACAGGGAGAATCTCAGGAGGCTTAAACGCTATCCTCTGCCATGAAGACAAAGAACAATTGAATCGTATAGAGAAATTACTAGAACAAATAGCCCAAAAAATATGAATATTCTGATCTGGATTATGGTGATAAGTTCCCCTCTAACATCCCCTGTTGGAATGCAGCAGACTTGTAACGCATCAGGAATGTATTGGAGTGAATATTGTTTACACATAAAGAGACTAGCAATGCTACCAAAGTATTCTTATTTTGACCCTACTGATCCTTAGTCTATGAAGGATAGAGGGGCGGCAAAAATAACTGTTTGACTTTGAGAATGGTTACGCTAAACTAGGGTCAATGCGACGAAGTATCATTTTAGATAAGGCAATACCACACGATTCGCTTCGTCGCTTTTTTGTGTGCTCTGTTGTCTTTTCTAAGCTGATACATGAATGAGAATCCCCAATTAGATGCAAAATATACACGGCTAGCCAACGACATTCTTGAAGAGTTATCGAGAACAAATATAACTAAAACAGAATGGAGGGTGCTTATGTGTTTGTTCCGTAAGACTTACGGATACCATAAGAAAGAGGATTGGATTTCAGGTAGTCAAATAGCCAAAATGACAGGGATTAACAAGTGTCACGTAAGCCGAGCTATATCACTTCTTTGTGATAGGAAAATGGTTACCAAACGGGGTAACAAAACAGGATTTAACAAGTATACAAGCCAATGGATTGAGTTACCAAACGGGGTAACTAACCACGAAGTTACCAAACGGGGATTAAAAGTTACCAAACGGGGTAATCGAGAGTTACCAAACGGGGTACACACAAAAGAAACTATTACAAAAGAAACTATACAAAAGAAAACCGCTGACGCTGTGTTTGATAAATTTGAAGAGGTAACGAGCATTAAAGTGCTCTCTCGACATAAAAAACGTGTCTCTGCGGTCAAACGTGCCTGTGGAGTATTTACAGATGAGCAAATAATCTCTGCTTGGGAGAATATGACTAAAAATACCTTTCTTAACGGTGCGAATGAAGGAAGGAAGAAATACCTAACAATTGACTATGCTCTACGACTTGAAAAAATTGAGGAACATATACCCCCAGAATTATTATGATCCATCCACTACAAACACTCTACCGCAAAGATGAAAAAGGATTGTACCGAGGTGCTATACCTGTTGAACAAAACGAAGCTCAAGATTGGAATAACCAAGGTTGGGGGATTTATGTGACTGCTAACTCTTTTCGTAAAGATGTTACAAAAGAGGAACACAGATCAAATGATACAAAAACAAACCGAAACACACAGTACATAAATCGACTTCTCTATGCTTATATAGATATGGATGCAGTAAAAACAGGTGAAAATATAACACCTCAAGAACTCTATGAAAGAAAAAACAGGTTGTGGTGTGCCTTGTGGGATGGTGACTGCCCAGAGAAACCTGATATGTGCCTAGACACAAGGAATGGATTCCAACCCCTTTGGCTTGTTGACGCAGATCCAACAGAAAGCAATATTCAAGACTATAAAAAGTTTATTTGTGGTATGATTTCATGGAGCGAAAAACATGGAAGTTATGGTGATCCAGTGAAAGATGTTTGTAGGTTAATCCGTTGCCCAAACTACAACCATATGAAACAAGACCCTTATTTCGTTTCCCTAGTTTCCCATGAATAGATTACAAAAACTTGCTGGCTTGTTTGTCCACGACCCATTCCCAGACATTAAAAATATACTTACTGATGCTGCACGAGAGGGTGGTTGGGGGGACATTACATTTAAAAATAATGATAATCATGTGTATTTGAACAATGAAAGAAAGGCTACGTTTATTGGCACTGATGGTGATAGACAATATATAGCCACAAACTCTTCAAGTTTCCCAATCAAGGGGAATAAGGTAACGGCAACAGCAATCCTCCTTCGTTGCCCTAACCGAGAAGCATTTAGTTGGCTATGTAAAAAATACAATGTATCAAATGATGATGCCGAAGACTACAAAAAGAACGACCCATCGTGGGATGGGAAATTTATATCTGGAGGGGAACTTGTTGAGAGGGCAAAAGCAAAACACAATTCAATGAGTCCTGATAAAGTAATGACATATGGGATTAAGGAATTAGACGATCAGTTGGGGGGAATATACCCCTCTGACCTTGTTATATTTGGGGCTAGGTCTGGGACAGGCAAAAGCACATTTGTTGACAATGTTATTATTAGTAATGCGAAGAAAGGGAAAACAATACTATTTTTCCAGTTGGAGATGGACGATGATGACCCAGTACAACGCAGGGTGTTTTATAATATGAATAGGAAACTGGGTAGAGACAATAAACCATTTGTAGACAAAATACGATTTAGAAACAATGACATTACAAAAGAGCAAAGAGACTTGAGAGATGAGATGTACAAGAAAGACGCAGAAACCATGAAAAATGTTATAAGTTATATTGGTGAGCCACTAGACCATCAAATGTGCTTGGATGCATTAGAGACAATGAGGGGTAGGGACATTGATCTTGTTGTGATAGACCACTTACACTACTTTGATAAAACAGAAGGAGATAAGGGTGATACACTTAGTGCTCTTATGAAAGAGATACGGTACATGAACAAAAAATACTCATTGCCGTTTATTCTTGTTTCACAACTAAGGAAAGCTGCTATTTACGGACAAGAACCAACACTAGAAGACCTTAAGGGGTCAGGAGATTTGAATACAATACCCACCACAGGAATACTTATGCACAGAGACAAAGAGGACACAAAGTTTATTATAGATAAATCAAGAGCTATGGGTATGAGCCAACACAAGATTACTGCAAACTTCGACAAAAACACTGGATTATACAAACCTGCGGATGGAAAAACATCCAAACCTAAATCTTTTTCCCAATTTTAATTATGAACTGTAACCACGAACACCACTGGCATATATTCACACCCTTTAAGAATCCTACACACAAAACAGATAGAGACCCTAAGTATGCTTTCCACATAAAAAAGGAATGTAGGGAATGTGAGAAGTTCTTGGGATTTGCAAAACAGACACCTGAACTTATGGCTTCGTTGAAAAATAATACTCTTACCCCACCTACCCATGATCTATTCACTACCTAAATACAACTCCAGAGACATTGTAACCGAGATCCAAACCAAGCGTTTCAAGAAGAAACCTAAGTGTACCTGCGATCAAGGGAGCTGGCAGGACTGTCGTAGATGCTCTGAAGAGGTATTAGCTAAGAAGCTAGTTCACAATAAATAGTTGTACCCATAAGAGATAAGCGTAGAATGAATTTATGATTAAAGAAACCTATGTAGATAGATTCGGTAATAAAAACTGTAGATGCGGTCACAGAGTATTCCAAGAAGAAGAAAAGTATAACGTAGTAAAGTGCTGGAACTGTGACAAGAACTTAAAACGTGAAGAGATTGAAATAGCAGCACCTACATTACAAAAGAACAACGACCCTACCCTTGCACAAGAGGAATAAAAGAGTATGCTGTATTTCTATGAAAAAAAGAACCTGCTCCAAGTGCCAAGAAAAAAAAGAACTCTGCAAAGACAACTTCCACAAAGACGTTAAGAACGCTCAAGGATTCTCTTGCCAGTGTAAAGTTTGTAAGAATGGTTTAAAGAATGAACATAAGTTTGTACTACCACCCAAGGTAGAGGAGGTACTAAAAAAGCATTCTAAGATACCTAAGAAAGTTTCTACACCTAAAAAGGTAGTCATAGTGCCTGAAGAAATCCAAGAGCCTTACAACGTAAATACACAAGCATTGTCAAAGAAACTAGACAGTAGGTTTACTATTACTTACAACAGACAAGGAGAAATAGAGAATATCCAAACTCATTCTGGGGGATATAGAGCATCGTATAGAAAAGAATCATTACAAGAATTACTAGCAAAGGTTCTTTAAGAGAGTATAATAAAAACGTATGAGTAACAGAGAACATTTCGTTGGAATATGCCCTGAATACGAAAGAGCACTCTATAACCATTCCAAATACATTTCTCACAGAAGAGATTTCCCTTGTCAAATGAATCAAATAGATCGTCTCAAGTATTTTATTACTGGGTTAATTGAGTAGAAGACATTGGACACTAAACTATCCCCCCTACTGATATATGGAAGACCCAGAACTAAAACATTTAATTTCACTACTGTCTCCCTGTTGTAAAGCTCCAGTAAGTTATGTAACTAGTGAGTGCGAAAAGTGTCACAAAGTTATGCTTAGCCCCACTCCCCTATAAGAGATATGGACAAGTGCCCAAATTGCGGAGACACACTAGACTCTAAAGAATTTAAATGGTGTACCTGTAAACAATCCTTCTCTGACGGTATCAGAATAGGAGGATTAGCAGTAGAAAAGATTAGCAATCTATCTGTAGAGGAGTAGAATAGAATCACTTACCCCCAAACTTATGACAGAAGAATCAGTACAAAAAATGCTAAAGGTTATCGACGAGATACCACAGTCCAAACTACAGGGTATGGACGTAGCAGCCAACGTAGCATTCGCAACAGGCAAGAAAAACGGGTTAGTCGTATCAGGAAACTACAAAGCCTACTGGAGCGCAGAAAAGGACAAGGCACAACTACACACCATAATCAGAAAGAGTGAAACGTTGAAAGAATATGCCTAATCTCCCTATGAACCCTACACCAGAAGAAATACTTATCACTATGGAGATAGAACGAATGAAAAGTTTTGTCGTATCATCCCCTATACCGAAAGATGACTAACCCCTATCCCTATGAACCCTAATCCATCACTAGAAGAAAAAAAAGATTGGATTGAGTCCGCACTGTCTATATGCAAGCTCAACAAAGATCAATATGTGATTGTAGAGTCTCAAATGCTACACCTAATGTTGCGGCTAGACCAAGCCATGAACCTAATGGATAGGATGGAAAGACTTTTAGGTATTGCCTCAGATAAAAATGCCAAGTCCTAGTTCCCAAATAAAGGCTAGAGCTAAGGAGCTACTCCAAGGAGAAGAAGCAAAGTACGGCTTCTCCCAAGAACAGTGGATAATACTTAAAGCAGTATTTGAAGACAAAGAGCATA
>Ga0209089_10004125_pt1 | contig 12187 bp, 7 predicted proteins | sample ArcticOcean_MG_C_FD_187431 | JGI IMG/M metagenome (GOLD analysis project Ga0209089, IMG submission 187431) | Marine microbial communities from western Arctic Ocean - ArcticOcean_MG_CB2_150 (SPAdes) (version 2) | ecosystem: Environmental > Aquatic > Marine > Oceanic | place: Arctic Ocean: Canada...
GAAATAAGGTCGCCGAGAACCGCAAATGCCTTATCGCGACCGCCAAAGTAAACCGTTGCCGTGTAATCACCCTGCAAGATATCCTGACCCACTGCGTCGATCGTTTGTGTATGCGGAACAACCGCACCACCACCGACGAGTTGGATGTCTATGCGACCTTCGGTCAGTGTCTTAAGCTTGGGGGTCCAGCTGTCCAGGTGTTTAAAAATAAACGAACCCGCCGGCATCGACGTTTGAATGGTCCACTTATCGGCTTTGGCAACCGACTGTAGCCCTGCTGCCAAAACTGCGGCTGACAGTACAATTGATAGGCGTTTACTAACTTTCATAAATCTTTCCTCCTGATCGACTGATATGGTCCTTATGTTTCTAGCCTTCTAATGGGCCGAAACACATGAGCATCATGCTGGCTCTTCACCTGCACGATGGTTCCGCAAAGGAACGAAGTCAGCATAATGGAAAGTGGAAACGATTCCAACTAACAGGCGGGTGAGATGAGGTTAGTGAGTGTGTGGGATTTAGTCGATGGAAATGGGTCTGTGATCCATCTGTAAACAACCAATAGCGTGGTTGTTTTGGAGTCATCTTTTACAAAATCGCTGTAATGGAAACGTTTCCGCGCTAGAAGTTGGGACGGAAACGATTCCATTTACATGTTATCTGATGTTCGACTCGCAAATGGTTCCAGAGTAGTGATTAATACAATCGCCTGAGGCTATCAAGAAGCGAAAAGCTCACATAACAACTATTCAAACACAAGACCTATGTGGTTTCTCGAACGATGATTTCATATCCCAGATCGATGATCCTCTCGGGGATAGTTTCACCATTGGCCATTGCAGCGAGATTACGTGCGGCGGTTGCACCAATTTCCCATCGAGGCACTCGGACAGTGGTTACTGCTGGCGTGATTCCCGATGCAATGGGTAGATCAACAAACCCTGCGATGGAGAGTTGATTCGGAACCCAGATACCCCGTTGCTGGCATCGAAACAGTGCACCGACGGCGTTGAAGTCATCGGAACAGAAAATCGCATCTGTATCAGGTCGCTGCTGAAGTATACGATCTAGGGCCTTGCCAGACTGGTGAAAGCCAGAATAGGTGGATGACCCCTCTATGGTGTCATGCACATCTATTTCCAGGCCATGAAGATTCATAGCCTCTTCATAACCATCAATGCGTTGCTGCAGGCGATTGTCGAAATGGCGAGGTGCGCAAAGCATCGCGATGCGCCGACGGCCTCGGTCGATCATGTGGGTCACAATGTCCCGGGCAGCTGCTTGATTGTCAAAACCTACGGAGATGCCAATGGGGGTTTCGGCTCGTCCCCAGCACTCCGCCACCGGTATGTCGGCTGTTTTCAGCAGGTCGTGTACGATGGGGAGGTGATTGCTGCCGGTCAGAATCAACCCTTCGGGGCGAAGTCTTAGGAAAGCTTTTACCAATTCTGCTTCTCGCCCAATGTCATACTTGGTCTGTCCTACCAGCACCTGTAGATTGCGGACATTAAATTCACTTTCGGCCCCGTCAACCGTATCTGCAAAGATAGACTGTTCTAACGTTGGCACGATGATGGCCACGATTCCGCTGCGCCGAGACGAGAGTGCGCCTGCCAGACTGTTGGGTACGTAGTGGAGTCGCTGAATCTCTTCCTCGACTCGTTGGCGTGTTTGTTTCGAGACATTCGCCGAACCCGATAGGACCCGCGATACGGTGCCGACCCCGACCCCGGCGGCTGCAGCAACATCTTTAATAGTGATGGGCATTCAGGAAGGGGGACAGTCACAGATAACTGCAACTAGCCTACATGTTTCATGACTGAGCGTTGATTGAACTCTTTTAAGCTTCAGATGACCTGCACTGTAGGCGCAAACGCTATGTGAAATAAACGGCAAGATAGTTATGGGATTATGGTTGCGATTGACAATTTGGAATCAGAGTCACACAGTGGCCTTGATTCGAATTGTCATGTGAATGAAAAACCTAACGGAGGTGTGACTCATGGATGCGATGAGCCAATTAAAGAAAACTTATGATGAGAAGGGTTATGTGATTTGTGACAGTCTATTACCTATGACAGTGGTCGAAGAGTTGCAAGAGATCACTAACCAAATAGTTGATGCTGGTGCAGCGCTGAGTGCATCCGATGAAGTCTATGAAATTCTGGATGATCTAGAGACAAAGCAATCCCGTATTGAGCGGATTAAGTCTCCACACACGGTTAATCCTTGTTTTGATGCGGTGATCCGACGCAAAGAGATTACCGATGTATTGCGCGCGTTACTTGGGCCGGATATTAGGTTACAGAACAGTAAGCTGAATCTGAAGGGTAAGGAGGGTAGTGCACCGGTTGAGTGGCATCAGGATTGTTACAGAACAGTAAGCTGAATCTGAAGGGTAAGGAGGGTAGTGCACCGGTTGAGTGGCATCAGGATTGGGCGTTTTATCCGCACACCAACGATGATGTTTTGGCTGTTGGGATCATGATTGATGATATGACTGAGGACAATGGGACCGTGCTTTTTGCCCCGGGGACGCATCGTGGTCCCATTTATGATCATATGTCAGAAGGATTTTTCTGTGGCGCAGTGGGCGCGGATGTTGCCAAAGACCTGCCCGATATTTCAGACACCGTTACTGGTAAGGCTGGCACCGTAACCTTTCACCACGTTCGTTTACTGCACGCGTCAAAAGCAAACCTGTCGGGTGATCCACGTCGTTTTATTCTCTACGAGGTGATGGCAGCAGACGCTTGGCCGCTTGCCGGTTGTTCTGCTGTTTTCGAGAGCTGGGACAGCATGAATGAGCGTATGGTCATTGGCAAACAGTCCGATGCCCCACGACTCGTTGATGTGCCCGTGCGCATGCCGCAACCGCTGCCGCCTAAGGTGTCATCGATTTTCCAATTGCAGCGTGACGGGGCGAATAAGTACTACATGGAAGGAACGAACAGTTAAGCCATGTTCCGTGGTGTAGAGAGACTAAGGTGGTCTATGTTCACTGCTGACGCTGCGACTTAACAACATGAGAGCCATGAGTTGCAGTGAGAAGTCGCCCATAGAGCTAAATCCAGAGTGAGGGCATATGCGAACAAGTATTGATAACGTTGTTTTGCTAGAACCGGCAACCGAAGCTCGAACCCAAGGCAACTTATTGGTCGAGGATGGTGTAATCCGAGATGTCTCAGCATCTCCTGTTGCCAATGCGGACATTCGGATTGACGGAAGCGGCAAGACCGTCATCCCAGGATTAATCGATTGTCATGTCCATGTGACGGCTGCCACTGCAGATTTTCCGGCGCTTCGCCGCTGGTCTCCTGCGTACACGACCGTGAGTGCGCTGGATATCTTGTCTGTGCGTGCGCTGGATATCTTGTCTGCCATGACTCGCCGAGGGTTTACAACAGTGCGAGATGCCGGGGGCGCTGATTGGGGCCTTGCCCGAGCCATTCAGGAAGGGCATGCGGTTGGCCCGCGGTTGCAATACTGTGGACAGGCGATCTCCCAAACGGGCGGGCACGGAGATATGCGTGAACCCGGTGATGTCGTCCACGAAGTTTGTCACTGTTGTGCAGGACTCGGTCGCATAGCCGACGGTGTTTCCGCTGTGCGCCACGCTTGTCGTGATGAAATCCGATGTCGTGATGAAATCCGACGGGGAGCCACCCATATCAAGATCATGGCCTCGGGTGGCGTATCGTCGACTACAGACAGAATTGACAGTACTCAATTTAGCGTCGAGGAGCTGTGTGCGGCGGTCGAAGAAGCACAGGCGGCCAATATTTATGTAATGGCGCACGCCTATACGGCCCGAGCGATCAATCGGGCGCTTGAATCAGGCATTCGCTCCATTGAGCACGGCAACTATTTAGATGAATCAAGTTGTGAACTGTTCAAATCTAAGAATGCATTTCTGGTGCCAACGTTGGCGACCTATTACGCGATGCCACGTGAGGGTCTGGCGGCAGGTTTGCATGCCAGTATGGTTGAAAAAATTGGTGACACTCTAGACAAAGGATTGCAGGCGCTTGAGTTGGCGCATCGGTCAGGTGTGTCAATTGCTTATGGGACGGATTTGTTGGGTGCTATGCAGAAGTGGCAGCTTCACGAGTTTGCTCTGAGGCGTGAGGTTGTTGGTATCGGGAATGCTCTGCGATCAGCCACCAGTGATGCAGCAGAATTACTTTGCATGGAAGGCTCAATAGGTACGTTGACGCTCGGTGCCTGTGCGGATCTTCTTGTCGTTGATCAGGATCCGTTGGAGCGACCTGATACCTTGGAGAATTTACAACAGCACTTAGGTTACGTGATGATGGACGGAAAGATTGTTTTCGAAAGAAAAAATTGACGACTAACGGGTGTGCTTACGAGTGGCATAGTCAGCGCCTGGCAGGGTGACTTTCATTCGCCGATTGCATAGAAAGTTTTTGCCGATTCGATACTGATCTTGCCATCGCGCAGGTCGCGCTGGACCGCATTTTTGTCACGTTCGAGGGGATCACCAAACCCTCCTGCACCGGGGGTTTCCACCCGAACACAGCCGCCTTTGGGCACTTCAATCGTACACTTGGATGGCAGGTCACGATGTTCGCCTTCAGGATCGAAGATGAATCGGGCACAGGACCCTTCGGCTCCGCCCATCAGTCCCCAGGGGGCAAATTTTCTCCCATCTGAGAGTACTGTCCATGAGCATTCGGCATAAGGAAATTCAAAGTCGCGGCGAATGGCCATACCGCCGCGGTAACGTCCTGCACCGCAGCTGTCGGTAATGAGTTCATAACGCTTGATGCGAATGGGGTAATGCAGTTCGACCTCCTCGATTGGTGCGTTTTCGGTATTCTGGAGGTTGGTTTGAACGCCGTCGGGTCCATCTTTGGTTGGCCGCGCACCGTTGCCTCCCCCGATGGTTTCCATATAGCAGTAGTATTCCCCGCGGCGGGGATCAGGACCACCGAAACCAATGTTGACTATGCAGCCTTTGCCTGCTGCCGGGATTTGATCCGGCAGTACGGGGTGCAGTGAGCGGAAGATCAACTCGGCCATACGCGAGACCAATTCCCAGCCGCCAACGACAGCGGCCGGTCGAAGCGCGGTGCAGACTAGACCATCCGGCCCGTCAACGTGAATTCGGTTGAGAAAGCCATCGTTAACGGGGATGCCGTCGTCAACTAGGCATCGGGCCACAAAGGCGATGGCACATTTTGCCATCGGTCTAACACAGTTGATTGGACTCAATCTCTGAGCAGATGAGCCCGAAGGATCGAGGTGCACATGCCCATCTTTAATTGTGACTTTGACTTTAAGCAGTACGGGTTCGTCCGAAAAGCCGTCGTCGTCTCGGTAACCTTCGCTTTCGTAGGTGCCTTCAGGCAGTGATCGAAAAGCGCGTTCAGTCCAGCGGTCGGTATAGTTAATTAGCTCATCAAAAAATACATGTAATACAGCGGCTGAATATTTTTGATGCAACGTGGTCATGCGTCGGATGCCGACAACGTTGGCAGACATTTGTGCCCGCAGGTCACCGTTTGTTTCCCGGGGTGCGCGAAGGTTAGCGAGAATAAGCTTCAAGATATTGTCATCTATGGCCCCGCGTCTCGCGATGCGAGTCGGCGGTAGAATGATGCCTTCCTGGCAGAGTTCTTTGTTCACACCAAGACTCGCTGGTGAGGAACCACCAACGTCAACGTGGTGGGCCATGTTGGCGACGTAGCCAATACGCTCGCCATCAATCTCAACCGGACTAATGATGGTTACGTCGTTGAGATGACTGGCTCCTCGGTGTGGATCATTAACCACGATGGCGTCGCCCGCATCCAGGTTGTCAGCCCCAAATTCACGGATCGATACGGGTGTGATGGTCGACATAGCGACCAGGTGTGCGGGCTGCGCAAATGACTGTGCTACGCAACGTAGTTTGGCATCGAAAAAAGCGCACGAGAAATCAGCGCGCGTTTTGATGTTGGTAGAGAATGCCGCTCGTCGTACGGTGACTGCCATCTCCTCAGTTAAATTGACTACTGCGTTGCGTATTACCTCAAAAGTGACGGGGTCCATTCCCGAACTTAGGGGGGAGGTATTGTCGGTATTGCTGGTCATGGATAACGGTCTCGGTTGGTGTTACATCGCAAGTCAGTTAGGGTCGAGAAGAATAATGAGGTTGCCGGTCTCCTCGACTTCAACGCGGGTGTTGGGAGGGACCACTACGGTGGTGTCCATTTGCTCTATGATGGCAGGCCCAGAAAAGGTATCCCCCGAGCGAAGTTGGTCTCGGTCGTAAAGGGTGACGTCTATCATGCCGCGAGTCTCAGCGAAATAGACGGCACGGGTGCCTTTAATGGCGCGCATCGGAGAATCTATCGCTTTATCCAACTGCCGCAAAACAGGGCGATCGACGGCGCCGATGCCAACCACTCGAAGATTGACAATTTGTGTGGCCTCTTGTTCGTTGGCAAAACCGTATATGTTGGCATGACGCACATGAAAGTTACGAGCCAGTTCGTCCCCTGTTTGTTGATCAATGGTCTTTGGTACCGGTACTCGTAATTGATAAGACTGTCCGACGTAGCACATGCCGACTTCACGGGTGACGGTAATGTCTGTCTCATCAACATTCTGTTCCCGAAGCAACGTACGGGTAGATGATTCGAGTTCGTCATAGATAGCAGAAAACTGTTTCACATCGACTTCGCTTGTCTCCTGCATCTGTGTGCGAACGATTTCGTGCTTCAGGTCCGTCGCTAACATTCCAAGCGCCGAGTTCAGGCCCGGGGTGGGTGGAATGAGAACTTTCCCGACACCCAACGCTTTTGCTATTGCAACGGCCTGCATTGGCCCCGCACCACCCGATGGCACTAGCACATAGTCGCGTGGGTCGATGCCTTGTTCGACAGAGATGAAGTACAACGCACTAACCATTTTCGCATTGGCGATGTCGATAATTGCATTAGCCGCTTCTAGAAGGCCCAGGCCAGCCGGACGCGCGGCATGCTCTAGGATCGCTTGTTGAGCCAGCGTCACATCCAGTGTCGCTTCACCGCCGAGAAAAAATTCAGGGTTAATTCTGCCAAGGACCAGATTCGCGTCCGTCAGGGTGGGTTCGTGCCCACCCTGACCATAGCAGGCGGGGCCAGGATCAGCGCCCGCACTTTGTGGTCCGACGGTCAATGCACCCCCTGGGTCGAGATGCGCAATAGATCCCCCGCCCGCACCGATTTCAACCAGACTGATCACAGGGGTTAATACGGGGTATCCCTGGCCACGCTGGGCGGTCACACTCGCAACAGCGCTGGCACCGACTTCGAACTGCTCTGCAATTTGTGGCTGTCCATCGTTAACCACCGCCAGTTTTGCTGTCGTGCCGCCAATATCTAGAGCGAGTAGGTTGTGATATCCGGAACGGCTGGCAACGAATGCGGCGCCAATCACGCCAGCCGCTGGACCGGACTCGACCATTTGTACCGGCTGGCGTTTCGCGATATTGGCATCCATGATGCCGCCGGAGGAACTCATCAGGTGTAATCCTGAATTAATTCCTCGGGCTTTCAGTTTTTCCTCAAGTCGGGCAATGTAGGGTCCGACCTTAGGGAGTAGGACGGTGTTGACGACGGTGGTGCTGGTACGCGGATATTCCCGGTATTCAGGACTGATCTCGGATGACAGCACTACCGGTAATTCGGGGCATTCCTCCTTGAGGATTTCGGCAATCCGCCGTTCGGGCTCGGGGTTTTTATAAGAGTGCAGCAGTGCCACCGCAACGGCTTCCACTTTTTCTTCAACGAAAAACCGGGCGACGGCTTTGACGGCTGCTTCATCCAGCGGGACGATCGTTTCTCCATCCGGCCCGGTACGTTGGGGTACCCCTTGAGATAGATAGCGCGGGATTAGTGGCGTTGGCTTGTCATAGAAAATGTCATACAGACTCGGCCGAGTCTGGTACGCGATCTCGAGCACATCGCGGAATCCTTCACAGGTGATGAGACCTGCTTTTGCCCCCTTGCCCTCGATGATGGTGTTGGTCGCTATGGTTGTACCATGGACCGTAAAGACGATGCTGCCGGGGTCGATTCCATGTGATGCCAGTGCCTTCTCGATACCGTTCATACAGCCGATCGAAGGATCAGCCGGCACCGTTGCGACTTTTGCCACAAGGATTTCTCCACTATCTTCATCGACCAGAACCACATCAGTAAAGGTTCCGCCTGTGTCGACTCCGATGCGAAAGTGTTTGTGTTGATTCCCCATGTTTTTCCCTCAAACCCGATTGCCACCAAACGCCTGGTTAAAACTATTACCGGATGCAAGGCGGTCATAACTAAAATGGCGAAAGTCATCTCGAACGTTGTTATTGGCTATCCATTCGGCCAGTTCGCGGCCGAAAATCGGACCCGTCTTGAAAGCGTGTCCGCTGCCGCCCGCCGCGTCGCAATAACCTTCCAGGCCTTCGCGTGGGCCGACGAATGGAATCCAATCCGGAGTAACGTCGTACAGCGCAGCGTACGCGTGTAGAAGCTTCGAGCCCTGCAGCGAGGGAATTCTTCGGCACCATCGATCGCGTAAATCGAGCACGAAGTTTTCATCAGCCGATTCCTTGTAATTATAAGGATCCACATCAAAGTAGGGCTTGGGATATCCGCGGCCGAACAACCAGCGGCCCTCGCCCATGGGTCGCATATAGGTCGCTTCGATGGGTAGCGGTCTTCCGGTGGGCACTTCCCAAACACTGTCCTGCTCTCTAACTGAATGGATCGGCAGGTCAAGCGCGACACTTTCGGCAAGGAACCTTGACCATGGTCCTGCGGCATTAACCACGACTCCTGCGGTAATGTTTTCTTGTTCTAGAACAACGCCGCTGATGCGATCACCATCACGCATCAATGATCGCACGGGGGTTCTTGGTCGAAACTCACCGCCATCGCGTTGAAACGCAGCGACAAAGCCTTCTGTGGTTTGTACGGGGTCGGCATATCCGCTTGAGGCTTCGAATACGATCGCCCCAATACCATCCTGTTCAAGCCAGGGGAAGCGTTTTTCCCAGTCAGATTCGGGCACGAAATCAGTATCGACTCCCAACGACTGGTGCATTGCCACCAGTTCTTTTGCCGTGTTGACCCAGTCGGGTGGAACCAGCTGCGTGAAGCCGGTGGCGTGAAATCCACCGTCCACACCGATTTCCGCTTCGAGGTTGTGAAATAGCGACACGGCTTCTTGAGCAAGCCGCGCCATGACGGGTACGGAGTAATAGGAGCGGACAATCGCTGCACTTTTTCCGGTTCCGCCGCTGGCTGGATCACCGCGCTCGATCAGCAGCACTTTGTTCACGCCACTCTTGCGTAGGAAATAGGCGGTGCTCGCGCCGAGGATGCCGGCGCCCACAACCACAACATCTACATTCGTCATTAGCTAGTCCTCTGATAACGCTTTCTGCTACTACGATACGTCACAACAGTTGCCTACGGGCGACCCGTGATAGTGACTGACTGCGGTGATGCCAAGGTCCTCTTGGCCAATCTAGCGACCAATTTGAGTAGCAGCAACTAAACCCATTGGGTATGTGCGGATATCCAGGCGCAGTTTGGTTTGGATCAGGGTCTTTCAGAACGCTTCGTCTGGGAAATCCATCATTGTCGATGCGCCCGCCATGATCGCAGCAAAGAGCGAACCGGTCTGCGGCATGATGCGTTCCATGTAGTGTCGGGCGGTTGCAACCTTGGCATCGTAAAAACCTTGGTCTGCGCCTTTTTCATGAGTCAGTGCGACTTCAACCATTCTGGCCCAGAGATAGCCAAGGGCGACGAGACCAAATAATCGAAGATACTCACTAGACGCGGCGGCCGCTTCATTCGGGTTTTTTAATCCAACCTGTGCGATGTGCCCGGTCGCCAGTTGCAGTCGGCCAAAGGCTTTAGCCAGTGGCATAACGAAAGGCTGTAATGCGGGGGTGAAGGCGTGTGACTCGATCCATGATTGAACAGGATGAAAAAACTGACGCAAATAACGACCCGTGTGAGCGGGGACTTTTCGTCCAACCAGGTCCAGTGCCTGAACTCCATTGGCGCCTTCATAAATTTGGGCAATACGGGCATCCCGCACGTATTGTTCAACACCATTTTCCCGAATGTATCCATGCCCGCCGTAGACCTGGAGTCCCATATTCGTAATATCAAAGCCGTAATCGGTGAAGAACGCTTTCGCGATCGGTGTCATGAGTTGGACAAAATCATTAGCAGAAGCTCGCGTTGTCTCGTCCTCAGCCCGTTCCCTAAGATCAAGGTGCCGTGCAATCCAGGTGGCCATCGCCCGATTGCCCTCAGTCAGTGCGCGCATGGTCAGCAGGGTGCGCCGGATGTCGGGGTGTACGAGGATGGGGTCGGCAGGTTTATCCGGGTGTTTGGTGCCCGTTACCGACCGTCCCTGCAATCGTTCGCGGGCATACTCGACCGCAGCTTGGTAGGCGCTTTCCGAAAGACCCAATCCCTGCACGCCAACACCAAGGCGCGCATCGTTCATCATGATAAACATGGCCTGCATCCCTTTGTGCGCGCTACCAATTAACCATCCGGTTGCCTTATCAAAACTCATGGCACAGGTTGACGAGGCCTTGATTCCCATTTTGTTTTCTAAGGCTGTGCATAGAACACCATTGCGTTCCCCGGGATCACCGTCAGGGTTCGGTAGAAACTTTGGCACCAGGAAAAGACTGATACCACGAACGCCAGCCGGCGCATCAGGCAGTCGGGCAAGCACCAGATGAATGATGTTCTCGGTGAGGTCGTGTTCGCCTGCCGAAATAAATATCTTGTTCCCGGTCACTCGATAAGAGCCGTCCGCATTGGGTTCCGCGCGAGTGCGTAACAAGCCGAGGTCGGTCCCACATTGGGGTTCGGTCAGGCACATCGTCCCTGACCACTCGCCGCTGGTCAGTTTGGGCAGATAACGTGTTTTAAGCGTATCGTTTCCAAACGCCGCGATGGCACGATAGGCGCCACGCGAAAGGCCGACGTAGGTGCCAAACGCAATGTTCGACGAACACACCATTTCCTCCAACAAAGTACTGATAGCAGCGGGAAGGCCTTGGCCGCCGTATTGGGGGTCGCTAGATAGTCCAATCCAGCCGGCTTCGGCGTAGGCACGGTAGCACTCGCGAAATCCACTGGGTGTTGTGACCTCGCCCCCCTGGTGGTAGCGACAGCCTTCCTCATCACCGCTGCGATTAATCGGGAAAAGTTCGTTTTCACAGACTTTAGCCGCTTCTTTAAGCACAGCATCAATGAGATCAGGTGTTGCCTCTTCAAAGCCAGGCAAGGCGCTGATGTCGCTCGAATCAAAGAGTTCGTGGTAGACAAACCGCATGTCTCGTAGCGGAGCAGAATAACTGGCCATCAGAAGTCCTGTGTCTTGAGTGAGTTAGTTGCGAAGAGGTTTGCCGCTCTCGAGCATGTGCTCCATTCGAGCGAGCGTGCCAGGGGTTTTTAAAAACCGGTACGGTTGGATCCGCTTCGCCGCCAGAGAGCACATAGGCCAGCTGGCTAGTCACAACCTGATCGTGTGATGTTGCTTTGCCAGCCTTGCACAGATCACGCACCGCCATTGTCATCGCGGCACGCCCACTTGGACCGGGAAGCCTCATTTCTGGGGGCCTCGGGGGGCTGTAATCAGCCGCGAGTCGTCGTGCCATGGCTTTGGCGTCGGCCAGTAAACGATCCCGGTTCATGCTGATGTTATCTGTAGGTCTGAGAAAAAGCAGGTCACGGGCTTCCTCGGCCGAACGTGAGACGTTTGCCATACCGATCGCTTCGAAGACCTTACCCACAGCCGCCATGGGGCCCTGTGGATGTTTGGGATTGTTCATCCAGCGCAGCAGCATTTCTTTGCAGCCGCCCCATGCCGGCACGAGTCCCACACCGACCTCCACTAAGCCGAGGTAGGTTTCAGCGTGAGCCTGGATCGCGTCGCAATGTAGAAGCACCTCGCAGCCTCCACCAAGCGCCATGCCGGAGGGAGCGCCCACGACTGGAAACGGCGCGTATTTAAGCGCCTGGTAGATATCCTGACCCTGTTTCACTGATTTTCCGATCTCCGACCAACCTGCAAGGTTGGCAGCGAACAGCGCCTGTCCAAGATTCACGCCTACGGAAAAATTATTGCCTTCATTGTAAATAACCAATGCTTGAAAGCCTTTCGCTGGAAT
>Ga0209089_10004132_pt1 | contig 12177 bp, 8 predicted proteins | sample ArcticOcean_MG_C_FD_187431 | JGI IMG/M metagenome (GOLD analysis project Ga0209089, IMG submission 187431) | Marine microbial communities from western Arctic Ocean - ArcticOcean_MG_CB2_150 (SPAdes) (version 2) | ecosystem: Environmental > Aquatic > Marine > Oceanic | place: Arctic Ocean: Canada...
GTTTTTCAAATTTATTTTCTTCATTTTCAAATTCTTTCCAGTCCTGAGGTGCTTCTTTTTTAATATTTATATTTGGCCAAATTTCAGAATATTTTTTGTTCACTTCTAACCACTTTTCACTGCCACTTTCAGTATCTGCTTTAATAGCATCAACTGGGCATTCGGGTTCGCAAACGCCACAATCTATACACTCATCAGGTTTAATTACAAGCATATTTTTTCCTTCATAAAAACAATCGACAGGGCACACGTCAACACAATCTGTCAATTTACATTTAATGCATTTGTCGTTTACGATGTATGTCATTTATTTAAATTTTTTTTTATTTTTTCTTTAATGTCTCCAACCATTTTATTATCCAAATATAATAATCCTGATAGTCGCCTCATCAAGTTAGATTCATATATATCAGATGCTTTGTCGGAGTAAATTATTTTCCACAAAGATTCAATTAACTTAATTTTAAAGTTTTGGTCTGTACTTTTAATATCTTTAGTAAAGTCTATAATTTGATTAGAATTTTCCTCATTTTCTTCAGCGCGCTTCATTATCTCGTTTAATTTTTCTTTATTAGCTCCAAGCTCTACAAGTGTTTTTTCAATTATTATTTTTTCATTATTTGTATAATTTTCATCTATTTTTGCTGCATGTATTAATAATGAGGCAGTTTTAGATATAATATCTACCTGTTGAAGCTTACTAGATTCTTTTTTTTTCAAAAAATTAAACATAATTATTTAATATTAAATCCCTTTAAAATATTAAAAGGGTTATCCTTATTTAAGTTTTCTTTATTATTTCTAAAAATTTTCCTTTTAACAGGAAAATATTTAAAATATAATTTATTTTCTTTTTTATAGGATTTATAGCTCATTGTTTTAATTAGTTTTACAAAATTATCTTCACTACAGCCTAGCAAATTCAACATCTCAGGAACCAACATTATTTCATTTTTTCCGTCTGCATTAGAATTGATTATTTGCATAAATAATCTTTCTAAAATATCAATTCGTACAAAAAGATTATCAAATTTTTCAAAACCACATATTAACATAAAATTCTTATTTAATGATTTATTGCTTTCTAAAAAATTAAGTCCAAATGTTGGAGGTTTAAAATCAAAATATTTTTGATGAAAATTTTTCCATAAAATTAACCTTAGAGAGACAGCTTCAGGTTTCAAAAGTTTATGCAAATAAATATGATACCTTCCAAATTTAACTCCAATATCTCTTAAAATTTTTCTTTCTTTTTGATCTAATGCTTTTGTATAATCAATAACATCTTCTCGTTTTATAACACCATTGCTTTCATACAATTGATAAGCTAAAGCTCTAATATTTGATTTATTATCTTTATAATTTTTTAGGTCAATTAAGCTCTTTAAAATTAAATTTATTTTTTTATTAATCCATTTTTCTAGAAAAACTTGTAATTTCTTTTGTTCAGATGCATCGATCATATCATCAATAATTAAGCTAAATTCAGGTTTTAAATAATCTTTACCTGGCAATAATTTAGCGATTGGAAATTCTTCCCAGTAAATTTTAAAATCTTCTTTAAGTTCAATTAAATCATTATTGATAATTTTTTTTATTCTGTTTTGAAGTTCAGGACTTATGCTTTGTCTGGCAGCTTTTTTTAAAGATTTAATATCTGTATCTAAAGCTCCTACTTTTAGGTCTAGGTCTAATTTAAGTCCTTTTAAATCTCCAATAAATTGATCATCAATAACAACTTTTCTATTATCAATTATTTTTGTATTAAACAGCGCATCTTGTTTTAAACCTCTAGCTAAAATACTTGCTCTTTTATCTATAAAGCTTTTAGTCAGTTCTTCATGAAGCCTATCAGATAGTTTATCTTCTAATGATTTTGTTCTTTCAACCCAGTAGTCTTGATTTTCAACCCAATTAACTTTATTTGAAACATATGACCAAGTTCGGACGTTAGCTATTCTATTTGAAATTGAGTCTACATTTCCATCTAGTTTATCTAAATATGATAATTGTTCTTTCATATATCTATTAGTAATTTGACCCTTTGAACTAGTAAGAAATTCAAATACTTTACTTACCACTTCAAGATGATGACCATAAGTTTTTTTCACAAAATCTGGAATTTGACAACATTCCCAAAGTAAAACCAGCTCCTTACTATTATTTTTAATTTTATATTTATCTAAATCCTTAAGAAAGTTTTTAAGAACTTTTTCATCTTCACATTCATGTATTCTTCTAAGCCATTCTTCGTTAGGTTTTTCATCTAGCGATATCAATAAACTATTAGCATTATTAAAATTTAAATTAGGATTTCTCCAAAAAATTGTTCTAATTTTTTCAAATTTATGAGTTTCTAAACTTTCTACTTCTTCAGAATTAATTTCACTACAATCACCTGTTATTCCAAAACTACCGTCATTTAAATATCTTCCTGCTCTACCTGCAATTTGACCAATTTCTGATGAATTTAATCTTCTTAATTTTTTACCATCAAATTTTTTTAAATTAGAAAAAAAGACGTGATCAAGGTCCATATTAATTCCCATTCCAATAGCATCAGTTGCAACTAAAAAATCAACATCTCCTGATTGAAATAATGCAACCTGTGCATTTCTAGTTTTTGGACTTAATGAACCCATAACAATCGCAGCACCTCCTTTTTGTCTTCTAATTAATTCAGCAATTGCATAAACCTCTTCTGTAGAAAAAGCTATTATTGCGCTCTTTCTATCTATTCTAGAAATTTTTTTATGCCCCACATAAGTCAGTTTTGAAAGTCTTTTTTTATTTATAAATTCTATATCAGCATTCAAATTGGAAATAATTTTTTTCATTGTACTCGAACCTAAGAGCATTGTTAATTTTTCACCCCTAAGATTAAGTAATCTGTCGGTAAAAATATGACCTCTTTCAAAATCAGAACACATCTGTATTTCATCAATTGCAACAAATTCTAAATTTTTATCAATTGGCATCGACTCAACAGTACAAAGATAATATTTAGCATTGCTTGGTATAATTTTTTCTTCTCCAGTTATTAAAGCAACTTTAGTGAGGTCAATTTTTTTTATAATTTTGTCGTAGACTTCTCTTGCCAATAACCTTAAAGGAAAACCAATCATCCCAGACTCAAAAGAAAGCATGGTTTCAATAGCGAGGTAGGTTTTTCCTGTATTTGTTGGACCTAGTACAGCTGTAATTTTATTATTTGTCATTTCAATGTTTAGTATTATAATTAATTGTCCTACTACATGTTGTTGGTCATATAGAACAAAAATAGTCTAAAACATGACCGAATCGTACAGTGAAAAGTTCTCATTTTGGTATTTATATAAAATAAGAGTAACATAAAAAAAAAAATTTCAATAATAATTTTTTAGATTAAATTTATGAGCAAAAAATTGTGGGAAGCATCACAAAGTATTAAGTTCAGCTCAAATCTATATAGTTTTGAGCAACATATCTCAAAAAAATATAGCAAAAAATTTAATCAAAATTATTCTAGTATTTTAAAATGGAGCATTTCAAATCCAGGTAAATTTTGGGATTCGGTTTGGGATTATTGTAGTATTAAAGGACAAAAGGGTAAAAATAAATTAATAAAATCAAAAGTTTTTTATAAAAATAAATTTTTACCTAAATCAAAATTAAATTTTTCAGAAAATTTACTTTCAAAAAATAATAAGGATAAAGCAGTAACATTTATAAGTGAAAATGGATTTAGAGAAGAACGTAATTGGAAACAGCTTAATAATAATGTTAGTAGAATTATTAATTTTTTTAAAAAAATTAAATTGAACAAAAACGACAGGATAGCAGCATATATGCCTAACTGTATTGAGACAGTAGAAGTATTTTTAGCAACGACTGCAATAGGAGGTATATGGTCATCCTGTTCTCCAGATTTTGGTATAAATGGCGTTGTAGAGCGTTTTTCACAAATTAAACCAAAAATTTTATTTATTACTGATAAATATTTTTATAATGGAAAAGAAATAAATATTTTACAAAGGCTTCCAAAAATTTTAGAAAAAATAAAGTCAATCCAATATGTAGTTTTTATTAATTATCCGGGAGAGAAATATTTACCAAGTCAACATAAATTTAAAAAAGTTAAAATTTTTAGATGGAATGAATTTAAAAAAATTAAAACTACAAAAATTAAATTTTCAAAATTTGATTTTGAAAAAGAATTAGCAATACTTTATTCAAGTGGAACTACAGGAAAACCAAAATGTATTTGCCATAGAAGTGGAGGTGTTTTACTTCAGCATGTTAAAGAACATCAGTTACACTGTAATATTAAAGAAAAAGATAATGTTTTTTATTTTACAACATGTGGGTGGATGATGTGGAATTGGTTAATTAGTGTTCTAGCATCTAAAGCATCAATTGTCCTATTTGATGGTTCTCCCATTTATAAAAAGGATGATTTATTATTAAAAATTGCAGAAAAAGAAAAAATTACTTTATTTGGTGTTAGCGCAAAATACATTGATGTTCTTCGTAAGTTAAAAATTTCATCAAAATATAAATTATCAAAACTAAGAACTATTTGTTCAACTGGTTCTCCACTATCAAGTGAAGGATTTGAATACATATATAAAAATATAAAAAAAAATGTTCACTTGGCATCAATTTCTGGAGGTACAGATATTGTTTCTTGTTTTGTATTGGGTAACTTATACGAACCAGTTATTTCAGGTGAAATACAAAACAAAGGCCTAGGATTGAATGTAGATGTTTTTGATGATAACGGTAAACCAGCAAAGAATATTAAGGGTGAATTAGTTTGTAAAAATCCTTTTCCATCAATGCCATTAAAATTTTGGAATGATAAGAAAGATATTAAATTTAAGAAGGCCTATTTTAATAAATTTTCAAATATTTGGTATCATGGCGATTATGCAGAAGCAAAGAGAAGTGGAGGCTTCATTATTCATGGTAGATCTGACACTACTCTTAATCCCGGCGGGATAAGACTTGGAACGGCTGAGATATACTCTGAATTAGAAAATTTTATAGAAATTAAGGATTCTATTGTTGTTGGACAAGTTTGGGATAATGATATTAGAATTATTTTATTTATAGTTCTAAATGCAAAATATAAATTTGAAGCAGATCTATTAAAAAGAATTAAAATTCAAATTAGAAAAAATGCTTCCCCAAGACACGTACCTGCTAAAATTATTGCCGTTACAGAAGTTCCTAGAACTAAGAATGGTAAAATAGTTGAGTTAGCAGTGAAAAATACAATAGAAGGAAATGAAATAAAAAATAAAGAAGCATTAGCAAATCCAGAGGTTTTAGAGCAATATAAAAATATAAAAGAATTAAATTATTAAATGTTAAAAAATATAGTTAAAAACTTAAAACCATCATCAACTTTAAAAATTAACGAAGTTTGCAAAGAGCTAGAAAGTAAAGGAGAAAAGATTTTTAAGTTTGGTTTTGGCCAGTCCCCTTTTGAAGTACCTGATGATGTTGTTAATGAATTAAGAAATAATGCTTATCAAAATAAATATTTACCAATGCAAGGGCTTAAAGAACTAAGGAAGGTTGTCGCAAAATATACATCAACTAAAAAAAATTATAATTATAATTCTGAAAATGTTATTATTGGCCCTGGTTCAAAAGAACTTATGTTTTTATTACATATTCTTTTTGAAGGTGACATAATATTGCCAGCTCCAAGTTGGGTCTCTTATGCGCCGCAAGCAATTCTTGGAAGAAATAAAATTCAAACAATACAAACAACAAGAGAGAATAACTGGTTTCCTACAGGTACAGAAATTGAAAAAATTATTTTAAAAGATAAAAATAAAAACTATTTATTATTTTTGAATTCACCAAATAACCCTTCTGGTCAAGTTTGTGAAAATTTAGAAGAAATTAGTCAAATTGCTAAAAAATATAATCTTATTATTTTATCAGATGAAATTTATTCTGAACTAAGTTTTGAGGAAGGTTTTAAATCTATTGCTAGTTTTTGTCCTGAAAAAACTATTATAAGCACAGGACTTAGTAAATGGTGTGGTGCAGGTGGATGGAGACTAGGATATTTTATAATTCCTAATACTTTAAATATTTTAAGGGATGCAATTAATGTATTGGCTAGTGAAACTTTTTCATCTGTTAGTGCACCTATTCAATATGCTGCAATAACTGCTTATTCAAATGATTATAGTGAGTATTTAGATAATTCTAAAAATATCCTTAGAGCTGTTGGAAGCTATGTTTATGAAAATTTAAAATCTAACAAAGTTATAATCAATAAACCACAAGGTGGCTTTTATCTAATGCCAGAATTTTCAAATAAAAATTTTTTAACTTCATCCGAAATGTGTAACAACCTTTTAAAAGAAACGAGTGTAGTATTATTGCCAGGTTCAGAGTTTGGTTTTGATAAAAAAAGAATGTTAGCAAGATTAAGTTTTACAGACTTTAACGGCCAAGATTTTATGAAAAATATCAAAGGTGGAAAAAAAATTGATAATGATTTAATTTTAAAATTTGCACCTAAAATCGTTGAAGGGATATATAGGTTAAAAAAATGGTCAGAATCAATATAACTACCTTCTAGACCTTTCGTATTATTTGCTGGTACAATTAAGAAAATAAATAATGTTATAGAGGAGTAAATAATGAAAAAAAATAAAGGCTTAGTAACTTTAATTATTGCAGTGGTTGTTATAGGTGGAATTTTTTATTCACAAAATAAACCTAAATCTACTACAGCAGAGTTCTTTACAATAGGAACTGGCGGACCTACTGGTGTTTATTTCCAAACTGGAAATTCAATTTGTAAAATGTTGCATAAATATGCAACTAGCTCTGAACACGGTAGAAAAAAAGCTGCAACAGATAAAGCTTACAGATGTACAGCACCGTCTACAGGTGGATCTAATTATAATATTGGAAAAATCAAAGAAGGTGAGTTTCAATTTGGTGTAGCTCAGTCTGATTGGCAGTTTCATGCTGTTAATGGTTCAAGTAAATGGGAAGGAAAACAGTTTAAAAATCTAAGAGCTGTATTTTCAGTTCATAATGAACCGTTTCAAATTTGGGCAAGAGCAAGTGCAAATATAAGTGATTTTGCAGGACTTGAAGGTAAAGTTGTCAACATAGGTAATCCTGGATCTGGCCAAAGAGGAACCATGGAAGAACTTATGAAAGCAATGGGAGTTGACAATAGTTTCTTTAAATCTGTTACAGAGTTAACTTCATCTGAACAAGTAAAAGCGTTATGTGATGGTAAAATAGATGCATTTGGTTATTCAGTAGGATTTCCAAATGGTGCTATGGAACAAGCGGCAACTTGTGCAGCAAAAGCATCGCCAATTAATCTTACAGGTGGACCTGTTCAAGGTTTAATTGATGGTGCAGATTACTACGCTAAAGCAGTAATTCCTGCTTGGACATATACAGGTCAAAAAGATGATGTAATTACATTTGGTGTTAAAGCTACTTTTGTAACTAGTGCAGATGTTTCTGAAGAGCTAGTTTATTTAGTAACTAAAGCTGTTTTTGAAAACTTTGATTCTTTCAGAGAACAACATCCTGCTTTTGGCCCATTAGAAAAGGAAAACATGATTGCTGATGGCTTATCCGCTCCATTACACCCAGGTGCGATTAAATACTATAAAGAAGTTGGATTAATGTAATCAAAAAACATAATTAAATTAAAAAGGCCCAATATTTTTTGGGCCTTTTTTTTTATAATAAGGTATCTTTTTCAAAATGAATCAGAATATAAGCACTGATATAGAAAATAAAATTAGTGAAGATTTATCACCTACCAGAAATCTCAGAGGCCTACATTTAAAAGTTGTTGTTGCTATAGCGATTGTTTGGACTTTATTTCAGCTTTGGTATGCCTCACCTTTCCCTTTTATGTTTGATATTGGGATGTTTAGGGGATTGCCAGCTAGAGCTATTCATTTAGGTTTTGCTTTAACTCTAACATTTTTAATATTTCCTATTTCTAAATCTAAAAAAATTTCAATAATTGATATTTTAATTAGTTTAGTTGCAGCTTTTTGTTGCTTATATATTTATTTTTTTTATGATCAACTTGTTGATAGAGGGGGATTTCTTTTAAATATTAGTTTAGGTCAAAATATTAATATACCAATTGAATTAATTATTGGAATAAGTGGAATTTTAATTTTACTTGAGGCTACTAGAAGGGCTATTGGTTTACCTTTAGTTATTATTGCGATTTGTTTTTTAGTATTTTCTTATTTTGGACAATATGCTCCAGATATAATTTCTCATGGTGGACTTTCATTAAAAAGATTGGTTGGATTTCAATGGTTTGATCAGGAGGCTATATTTGGAATTCCAATCGGTGTTTCTGTGGATTTTATTTTTTTATTTGTTTTATTTGGTGCACTTTTAGAAACAGCGGGAGGAGGAAAATACTTTTTAGATCTAGCTTTTGCTATGGTTGGGAAAATGAGAGGAGGACCTGCTAAAGCGGCTATATTAGGATCAGGAATGACCGGTTTAATATCTGGTTCTTCAATTGCAAACGTCGTTACTACAGGAACCTTTACGATTCCAATCATGAAAAAAACAGGTTTTTCAAAAGAAAAAGCCGGAGCAATAGAAGTTTCATCTTCAGTTAATGGGCAATTAATGCCTCCAGTAATGGGGGCTGCAGCTTTTGTTATGGCAAGTTTTATAGGAGTTACTTATTTTGAAATTGTTAAACATGCTTTTTTGCCAGCAATTATATCTTATGTAGCGTTATTTTATATTTCCCATCTTGAAGCTTTAAAATTAAATCTTAAAGGCATGGAAGAAAAAGATGTGCCAAATTTAAAAAAAACCTTTTTATCAGGATTACATTTTTTAATTCCAATTTTTGTTTTAATATATTTATTAGTTTATCTAAGGTTTACAGCTTCTTATTCAATATTTTATGCAACAGTTGCATTAATTTTTGTAAATTTAATAAATAAATTAATTAAACAATCCAATTTTCAAGATGCTCTTAAAACTTGGTTTAACCAAACTATTGTAGGTTTTGAAAAGGGTGCAATAAATATGGTTGGTGTTGGAATTGCTATTGCAACTGCAGGGGTAATAGTAGGAGCAGTGGGATCTACAGGATTAAGTACAAATTTAATTGTTGTTATAGAATCTGTTGCTAAAGATAACGTGGCAATTTTATTGTTGTTGACTATTATTTTATGTCTGTTGCTTGGAATGGGACTTCCAACAACTGCGAATTATGTAGTGGTAGCATCATTGATGGCAATGGTTTTGGTAGATGTAGGTAATGCTTCTGGATTTGTATTTCCACTTATAGCTGTTCACTTGTTTGTATTTTATTTTGGATTAATGGCTGATGTTACACCGCCGGTGGGTTTAGCATCATATGCAGCAGCAGCTATTTCAGGAGGGGATCCACTTAAGACCGGAGTACAAGCTTTTTGGTATAGTTTAAGAACAGGTATTCTCCCAATTGTTTTTTTATTTAATCATGAATTACTTTTAATAGGTATTGAAAATATTTGGCACGCTTTATTAGTCATTATAACTTCTTTAATTGGAATACTTATATTTACTGCTGCCACTCAAAGGTGGTTTTTTAGTAAACTTCGATGGTATGAAATTATAGTTTTTCTATTTATCTCAATATCTTTGTTATCACCAGAATTTATTCTTAATAAATTTTATCCAAAATATAATTATAAAGATATTAATCAAATCCAACTTTTAGAATTAGATTCAAAAAAAGAAGCACGTTTCAAAGTCACACGTCCAAGTGAATATGGAGAAAGATATAAATTATTTATAATTGAAAAAAATACTTTTGAAGTAAAATATAATTTAGACGATTATGGAATTTCTTTAATTAAAGACAACAAAAAAGTTGTAGTTAATACTTTAAAATTGAATGGTGAGGCTAAAAAAAGTGGTTTTAAAACTGGAGATTTTATAAGTGAGTTTAAAATAGAAAATTTAGATAGACCAAGTAAAAATATTGTTTATCCTTTAGCTATTTTACTATTAATTATATTTGGATATTTTAATTATAGAAGAAAAGATTAATTAATGAACAGGGACTAAGTTAAAGGTTTTGTTTTTAATATTTTCCAAATACCAGAGGCTGAAGCAATAATTTTATCTTTTGATTTTAAATGACAAATTAGAAAAACCATAGATTTTGTTTTTTTTAATATTTTAGTAAAACCAACAATTTCATCACCGATTTTGGTAGTAGCTATAAATTTTAGATCTAATGAAATAGTTACACAAGGAGCTTGCCCAGCGCATCTGTGGGCTGCAGTTCCTGCTCCTGCATCAACTAAAGAGCATATAAAACCACCGTGTGTTATTCCAGCAGCATTTAAATGATTTTCATTTATTGTTGTTTTAAATTCATATTCTGTTTCTGAGATATTTCTAAACATAATACCTCCATTATGCTTCATAAAACCTGGGTTGATACTTATTTGTTCGAATTTATCAGACATAATTTTTTATAAGAAAACTGTTATAACTAGTAATACAAAAAAAATTAAAATAAAAAAATAGATTACTGCTTTTTGTAAAGACATTTTATTAATCCAATTTATCATTTTGTTTACTTCCTTTTTGGTGCGCCTGCTAGGAGTTGAACCCAGAACCTCCTGGTCCGTAGTCTTACGTTCCAAACTTCACAGAATTACACAGTAGCGATTCAATAAAGCATTTCAACGAGAAAGAAGAAATGTTGATATGAAAAGTTGTTCAAATGTTCACGTGTATTGGAGTTCCAATAGAGTTCCAGAGGTGATTTAGAGCATGCATAGAGTTCCCATAGAGTTCCCAAAATTACGTTCAGAAATCGGATTCAGAACACTTCAAGAGGATTCTTCCTCTATCAGCTTGGCTGGAGTAATATAATTTTTCTGAAAAATCTTCCTGTATCCCGCCTCTGGTTTTAGGGTGGTTTGTTAAGGGCAAGAGGTTGAAGGAAGGCTCTTTCCATAGTTTATATTAACTTGACATTTCTTATTAAATCAATTTAAAGGTGCCTTGTTGTTAGTTTTTTCTAACAATAAAGTTAAATTAAAAAGAAAGAAAATAAAATGAGTATAAGTGGAAAAGTTAAATGGTTTAATGGAACAAAAGGTTTTGGTTTCATTGAAAGAGAAGATAAAGAAAAAGATGTTTTTGTACATTCTTCAGCAGCTAATACTGCAGGCTTAGAACTAAATGAAGGTGATGCGTTAACATTTGAAGTTGAGAACGGTGAAAAAGGTCCTTCCGCAGTTAATCTGCAAAAAGCTTAATCATATTTCAATAAATTTCAAACACATTTAGGGTGGAACTTAAAAAAGTTTATAATATTTAATTTCTGCCCTAATGATTCTAGAAGAACAGTTCGGGGCACCGGGTAACAGAACACTCCCACCCTAAATAAATTAAAAATTTGTTATTTTTTTTTTACTGATTTCTACTTCAATTTCATTTTTCAAACTATCCAAAATATCATCCTTATATAAATAGTTATTGATTTCTTATTAAAGGGTATACTTTAGGGTTTAAATACTTTAAATTTGTCAACATTATTAAGACTAAAGTCACCAACCCAATACTTAATCCTAAATTAAATAATACTTTAAGGTCAAATTGCCAAATTAGTTCAAAGATATTTTCTATCACATAATAAGAGCCGATCACTGCAAATAAAACAGCAATTAATATCACTGAGAAAAAAATAAGAATAAATTCAATTATAGATGAAAGAACAATTTCTTTTTTAGAAAAACCTAAAATTTTAAAAACTAAGTTTTGAAATTCCTTAACTTTACCTTGCACAATAATTGCACTCGAGATTACAATTAAACCAATAATAATGGTAATTGCTGAAATTAAAATTACTGCAATAAATACTTTATTTAGAATGTCAGTAACCTTTGTTAGATAATCTGCAATTTTAATAATAGACAAACTTGGCAGGTTATCCAACATAACGGTTTCTTTAAACTTAGTTGGGTTTTCAAACTTAGCTGTTGCTAAGTATTCATGTGGTATGGTGTTTGCAAATTGAGGATTAAACAACATAGCAAAGTTAATTGATAAATCCCGATAATCTACCTCTCTAAAATTAACAATCTCACCCTCAATTTTTCTTCCATAAATACTAAGTGTAAAAATATCACCAATCTTGATATT
>Ga0209089_10004133_pt1 | contig 12171 bp, 14 predicted proteins | sample ArcticOcean_MG_C_FD_187431 | JGI IMG/M metagenome (GOLD analysis project Ga0209089, IMG submission 187431) | Marine microbial communities from western Arctic Ocean - ArcticOcean_MG_CB2_150 (SPAdes) (version 2) | ecosystem: Environmental > Aquatic > Marine > Oceanic | place: Arctic Ocean: Canada...
AAAATTGGTATGAAACTTATAGAATCTATGAACCGCGCAGTAATAATTGTGAATAAATCTTTTCCTGAACTGATGGATACTGGTGCAGGAATTGATGTGAAGATATGAAACACATATGGCACTATATACTAATTGGTTAGGGAGATTATTGTGGTAACGAAAGCAAAATCGGGTAGTTATACCCACAAGACAGTAATGGTAAATGGAGAAGAGTGCCTGGTTCGCCCTGTTCGTATGAATGGGAAGATGTACGCATACTGGGATTATACTCATAATAGTGGCCAAGAAATGGAACTGGTTTCCTACTCAAATGGTAAACCAATTCCTTGGCAAGCAATATAATTTATTAGCCCCGGTAGTTCAACTGGTAGAACGCCGCCCTTGTAAGGCGGAGATTTTGCGGGTTCGATCCCTGCCCGGGGCTCCAAATATTAATTTGAGGAAATGACTTATGCATATATGGTGGTTAAAGAATACAATCATGGGAATGTCTCTTGCTGCATCATGGGCATGGGGGGCATCCTTCGCAGTAACAATCGCACTATTTGAAACACTTGGAATATTACCCGCAATCATTTGGGTAACAATGAACATCTTTGCTCTGCCTGTTTTTGGATTGGTCTATGGTGTCCTTCCATCATTCAAAAACCTGAAAGAAACTTGTTGGTTTGTGAAACCATCAATGGTGTTTGTCATGGTCTGTTCAATATGGATGAACATGCAAGCACTTTATACAATCGCACTGCGTGTGGGCATAACTGACTTCTCCGCAATTGCAGGGACTCTATTGTTATCATCCACAATATTATTGATGATTGCATATGGTGGACTTAAATGGTCTATTATTTCAGATGTCTGGCAATATATATTAATGATGATTGGAATTGTGATTTTATTTTTCCTTAGTGGTGTTGAACTATGGAATGGTGCTGTTGCACCGACTCTGCAATGGGGAATAAATCATATCCCCTTTGCACTATGGATAGGATTAACATTGTGGGCAGGGCCTTTATTGGATGCAATGCATTGGGAACGACATGCAGTTTCAGATGGTCAACCTTCATTCAACCGGGGTGGAATGTTCTTTGGGTGTTACATCATCTTGGTTTCAATGCTCGCGTTTCTGCCATCTGGTGGATTGTTATATGGTGGAATCATGTTGTTCGTTGTGATGATGGTAGCTACGTCTACACTTGATTCATCGGCATCAGGTTTACAATATCTTGCGGGGAAGAAATGGGGGATTGCTGTGGGTGCAATTTCTGTACTATCGTGGCCCCTAATTGTTCCATTGGGTGTAATAAACTTGTTTACATTTTATGGAACATTTAGAATCCTTGTGGTTGCTTTGATGTTTGGAATCTTGTATTTAAGGAAAACTTATGGACAGATGTCATATGGGACCAATAAATGATTTGGCCCCCGTGGCAGACACGCCAGGTAGGTTAGATGGATACTATTGTCCCATCCATGACATGAAATCTAGATATTTTTAACACTGAGGTATTAATATGAAGAATCATCTTGGTGCTCCCGGCGAGTACACTCAGATCGCAGACCCAAGAGCTTTTAAGGAGATTGCAAAACACGACTTCTTTTTGCATAATGAACATTTAATAATAGAAGACATCATGGGAAACATTGCCAATAACTATATCACATGGCAGAACGATGGCCTTGGCACAGTGGCAGAAGATGGCATGATATTTCTTGCCAAACGAATGCTACAAAATTACGAACGGACGAAGAATCCGCTGGACATCGTTAGATTAGTGTGGTATGCTATAGGTATATTGAGATACGGAAAACATTCCATTCCCGAAGCAACAAACGAATAAATCCCATTTTGTATAGGAGAAAGAATATGTGAGTTCCATCGTGAGTTCCATCGTGTAGTTAATGTGTAGTTAATGTGTAGTTCAATTTGTAGTTAGGAGATTTATATGAAACAAGGTGATAAGATTGTAGAATTTTTGCGATGTGGCGTTGAGGCAACTTCTGCCGAACTGAAATCCCGTTTTGGGATTGCGAACCCTCGTGCTGCCGTTGATTCGGTTCGTGATGGTCTTCGTCTTGGTGGGTTGGATATTTATTCCAACAGTCGCACCAACAAAAAAGGGGTGACCACCCGTAAGTATCGCATTGGTGCTATTACCAAGGCAGTTCATTATGGACGCGATGCAATGGGATGGTTTACATCGGATACCTACAAGAGCTTCGCTCGCGCAGGATTGGTGTAATAATTGGCAGGGGGGGAGATTTAAATCTGAGATTTAATTTAAATCTCCCCCCCGCTTTATTTTTCTATGGAGAACTAATATGGGATTTACTATTTCGAGTGACACTCTTGACATCCTCAAGAATTTTTCTCAGATAAATCAAAATCTTCTAATCAAAGAAGGTAAGAATCTGTCCACCATGGCAGCAATGAAAAACGTCCTCGCGTATGCAGTAGTCGAGGAAGAATTTCCTGTTCAGTGTGGTATCTATGACTTGAATGAATTTCTTGGTGTAGTGTCTTTGTTTGACACCCCAGAGATCGAGTTCAATAAAGATCACATGAACTTTAAAGAAGGATCAAACAAGTGTACCTATATTTTTGCGGAGGAAGATTTGCTTGTTGTTCCTCCAAAGAAGAAACTCGCAATGCCTGAAGTGGTTGTTGAATTTGAATTGGATCACAGTGACTATAGTTATCTGTTGAAGGCCGCATCTACAATGAACTTGCCGGACCTTACTCTCAAATCTACTGACGGCAAGACGATGACATTTGGTGTCCACGATAAGAAAGTTGTCGAGAACAACAAGAATGCTTTGTCTAATGAATACTCTGTCCAAGTTGGAAAGGGTGATGGAACGAAGTTTATTATGAACTTCAAATCAGAGAACATGAAAATTCTCCCCGGTGATTATAAAGTTTCTGTTGCCGCAGAGAAGATTTCTCTTTTTGAGAATCTGGAAATTGATTTGAAATACTACATCGCACTTGAGCCCGATTCGGTGTGGAACATCTAAACGATTGAGGTCATTATGTCAGAGCGTGAAATGTTTGTATGGACGGAGAAATATCGCCCGAAGAAAATCGAAGATTGCATTCTCACTGATGAACTGAGAAGGGTCTTCAATGATGTGGTAGAAAATAAAAATCTCCCAGGCTTTATCTTTTCTGGTCCTGCGGGAGTCGGGAAGACAACTGTTGCGAAGGCACTCTGTTCGGAATTGGGAATTGATTGGATCATGATCAACGGTTCAGAAGAAAGTGGTATTGATATACTGCGAACCAAGATTAAAAACTTTGCATCCACTGTCAGTTTTGGTGATGGTGATTTCAAAGTTGTTATTCTTGATGAGGCAGATTTTCTCAATCCACAATCAACTCAACCAGCACTCCGTGGATTCATGGAAGAATTTGCAGGCAACTGTAGGTTCATTATGACATGCAATTTTAAGAACAAGATTCTTGATGCATTGCGTTCCAGATGCTCGGAGGTTGATTTCCAGTTCAAGAATAAAGACAAACAAGAAATTGCCGCAGGATTATTTGCAAGGGTAAAGTATATTCTCAAAACGGAACAAGTGAAACATGATGATAAAGTTGTTGTGGAATTGATCAAGAAACATTTCCCTGACATGCGCAGAGTGTTGAATGAACTCCAGAAATATTCTTTGAATGGTGAAATCGATAGCGGGATTCTTGCAGAAGTCGGTGAAGTTAGTATTAAAGTTCTCGTCAAGTTTCTGAAAGAAAAGAAATGGAACGAGGCAAGAAAATGGGTTGTTCAAAATCTGGACAATGATCCAATCAAAATCTATAGAGAAATCTATGATACGATGGAAGACCACATTGCTCCTGCGAGTCAACCGAATCTTGTGTTGATTATTGCGAAGTATGAATACGAGTCTGCATTTGTTGCAGACCAAGAGATCAATTTGGTCGCTGCATTGACAGAGATCATGCTTCGATGTGAGTTTAAATAGGAGGATAATACATGCCTCAATTGGGAGAATTTTTGAAATCCATCAACCTGACTAAAGAAGATTTGATGTCAGATGATGAAACAGGACAGAAAGAAAAGGACTATCTACCCTTTGTTATAAACAAATGTCTAAGTTATTTCGCAGACACGATCATGTTCGCCAATGAAATGAATAGGTGTCATTCTCTACCCAAGAAACTCCAATACTCTTTTTTCCTAAATATAACTAGGAAAAGAAAACGCTTTAAGAAATGGGACAAACGTGATGATCCCGATGCGTTACAGGTGGTAAAGGAATATTACGGGTATAATAATAATCGTGCATTAGAAGCCTTGATGATCCTTTCTACCACCGATATTGAATACATTAGGAGTAAATTGGAGAAAGGTGGAAGAAAATGACTGACATTGTAGATTGGATGCAGGATGATATGGTAGAAGTTGTCCTGAAAGATCAGCAGGATTTTTTAAAAGTAATGGAAACATTGACACGAATTGGGGTTTCTAGTCGAAGAGAGTTGAAACTATTTCAGTCTTGCCATATCTTGCACAAAAGGGATAGGGAGACACAAGAAAGTCGTTATTTCATCGTTCACTTCAAGGAACTATTCGCTCTCGACAAGAAATTCACCAATTTTTCACAGAACGATCTTGCAAGAAGAAACACTATTGCAAATCTACTTGCAGATTGGGGATTGGTTGTACTCAAGAGTCCAGAAAAATCTTCAGGGCCTGTCGCTCCACTCAGTCAAATTAAGATCATCAAGTATGGCGACAAGGACCAATGGGAACTTTGCCCAAAATACAATATAGGACGAAAGTAAACGGAGACTTTATTATGTCATTAAAATTTTATAAATTGCATCCCAATGCAATTATTCCAAAACAAGCCACATTGGGTTCTGCATGTTTTGATATTCATGCATTATTTCACAGTGGAACCGTGACACTCTTTAATGATGAGTTAAAGAAGTTTGATGTCCATCGTTATTTCTCAAATCTCACTGCTGGTATTACAATGTCCCCGAATACCACTGCACTTATTCCAACCGGACTGATTTTAGATATTCCAATGAATTTTTGTGTCAAGGTGTATCCACGTTCTAGTTTGTACCTGAAGAAGGGATTGATTTTTCCGCATAGTGTGGGAATCATTGATTCGGATTATGTGGAAGAACTTTTCCTCATTTGCAAGAATGTTTCTACCAAAAATATACTTTTAAGTGATGGAGACAAACTCGCGCAGGGTGAAATGGTATTGGAGAATGGTTGTGAAACAGAAGAAATTTATGCGAAACCAGAAAAGAAAATGGACAGAGTGGGCGGAATAGGGTCCACGGGCACAGGACAGCGTGCGCTGATGGCCACAGGTCAACGAGGCCACTGATGACAAAACCACTTAATTGATTTTTCCAACGGGTGAGAAAGAGGGAAATGTTTGGGTGCTCGGAATACCATGATTTTTTGGCCGGTACTATGCATTTCATAGGTATATGCTCAAGGTATAGTGGACTTTGGACAGTCCCAACCTCGACTGAGGTTCAGTCAACACTTGAGACGAAGGAAGGTCTGCTGTGAATTAGTCCTAACAGCGCCTGTGTAACCCAACGGAAAATGGGGATTATAATATGAATAAAAATATTGATGTTACGGTGTATCCAGAAGATGCTCGCGAGGGTATCATTCATTTAAAATATCATTCACAGTATTATCTTGCAATGTCATTCTGTAGATTGCAGGAATTTTCTGAATCACCATATTTAAATATTCGTGAACAGTTTTTTACTCTTGAAGAATATATGGATATACATGCGGAAAATACAGATGGTCATTTTACATACGATGATGATTGGGTAGGGTTTAATATTACAGATCGTACAATTTATGATTTCATTTGGAAGTTTGCAAAATTTCGCCGTCCATTGAAAAAAGAAGAAGTTCTTTTAAAGATAATAAAAAAATCTGTGAGAAATAAATTTGGATATGATATTTATACCCCAAAGTCAAATCCCTCAAAGAAAAAATTCTGTGTAATAGGAACTTTCCGAAACATGGATGTGGACCATGAGCTTGCTCATGGTTTTTATTATTTGCGAACAAAGTATAAGAAAGAAATGAACGAATTATATAATTCTCTCACAGTTTCTCAACGGAATAGGATGCATTTGTATTTGAAAGAAGAAGGATACTCCCCGGCAGAATATAGAGATGAAACCCAGGCATATTTCTCTACTTCAACTAATGCTGATATTCTTGGTCGGATACCAAAACTAAAACTGCCAGGCAAAACAAAATTGAAAGCATTTCGTGATGTATTTCTAAAATGGAAAAATGATAAGAGAGTTACAGGATGAAACCATTATTAAAATGGGCAGGAGGTAAACAAAAACTCTTTCGCCAGATGTTACCTTATATACCAGATGATATAAACACTTACTATGAACCCTTCCTTGGTGGTGGAGCAATATTCTTTAATCTTCCCCATCAACCGAAGAAGTGTATTTTGAGTGATACCAATTCTGAACTTATCAATTTTTATAATGTAGTCAAAACAGATTTGCCAAAATTGTTACTTGCAATAAATCAATTTGCTATTACTGAAGAAAACTTTTATAACATTCGTGGGTGGGATAGAAACTTTGGATTCAGGTCCAATAGTCCAGTGAAGAGAGCAGCACGATTCTTATTTCTAAACAAGACATGTTTCAACGGATTGTATAGGACAAATCAACAGGGGGAATTTAATTCACCTTGGGGCAAATACAAGAATCCTACGATGTATAAATTAGATGATATGAAACGTGCATTTCATATGTTTAACAAACCAAAGAAAGTAGACATCTTGTGTCAGGGGTTTGATAAAATCCGTCCAATGTATCCAGATGATCTTGTGTATTTTGATCCGCCGTATTATCCACTTAATAGCACATCGTTTGTAGGATATGGACCAGATAAGTTTGGAACATCTGCTCATACCGCACTCGCAGAAGTGTGCGTGAAGTTGGATAAGAAAGGTGTGAGATTTCTTCTATCCAATTCATATTGTGACTTCACTACTGATCTGTATCATCAATGGGACATAATAACTATTAATGCCCGACGAAATATAAATAGTAATGCGGAAGGCCGTGGAGCAATTAAAGAAATATTAGTCAAGAATTTTTAGAGGACTTTTATAATTAATAGGAAATACTATGAGTAAATTTTATACTAATGCTGTAATAGTCGGAAACAATGTTTTATATCGTGGAATTGACGAGAACGAAAAGAGAGTCCAATTAAGAATCCCATATAGACCCCACCTTTTTATCCATACAAAAGAACAGAGTAAGTTCAAGACACTGGATGGCGAGTTTGCAGAAAAAATGCAGATGGGTAGTATCAAAGATGCGAAGGATTTCTTTAATCAATATAAAAATATTGCCAATTTTCAAGTCATGGGTAATGAGAATTATATCTATCAGTTTCTTGGTGACGAATTTCCAGATGAAATTCATTGGGACATCAACAAGGTTCGTATCTGTACGCTCGATATAGAAGTTGCATCGGAAGACGGATTTCCAGAACCATCTGTTGCCAAAGAGGAAGTTTTAATTATCACCATCCGTGATTCAAGTGGATATGTTGTTTTTGGTTTTAAGGATTTCACAACCACAAGAACCGATGTAAAGTATATCAAATGTGATGATGAAGTTGATCTCTTGGGAAGATTCATGGATTTCTGGGTGAAGTATTATCCAGATGTTATTACAGGGTGGAACACATCGTTCTTCGATATTCCATATCTTGTGAATAGAATTTCCATAATCCTAGGCAAAGACGCCGCAAAGAAGTTGTCTCCTTGGGGAATGGTCCATCAAAAGAAAGTAGAACAGTATGGCCGAGAAGCAGAAATTTACAACATCATGGGAATCGCAAGTCTTGACTATCTTGATCTCTATCGGAAATTTACTTATTCAAATCAGGAGAAATATACTCTAAACCATATTGCATTTGTCGAAGGTCTTGGACAGAAGGTTGACTATTCTGAGCATGATAGTCTTCATACTCTCTACAAAAAAGACTTCCAGAAATTTGCAGAGTATAACATTCAAGATACCGAACTGGTTCACAAACTAGAAGAAAAAATGAAACTGATTGAACTCGCATTGACCATGGCATTCGATGCGAAGGTTAATTTTGGAGATGTGTTTTCACAAGTTCGTATGTGGGACACACTAATCTATAACCATCTTCGTGAAAGAAGATTGGTCATGCCATCGAAGCGTCACAATTACAAGGACACTGCATACACTGGTGCATATGTAAAAGATCCGATTCTTGGATTCCACAAATGGGTCGTGTCTTTTGACTTGAACAGTCTGTATCCGCATCTTATAATGCAATACAATATTTCACCGGAAACTCTTGCGAATACACCACCAATGGATGATGTCAATGTAGACACTCTCTTAGCGAAGAAAGCTGAGATATCATGGTTGGTTGAAAAGAATCTTACCATCACTCCCAACGGCGAAACTTTTACTTTGGAAAAACAGGGTTTCCTTCCAGAGATGATGGAAAGGATGTACACGGCCAGAAAGAAATATCAGGCTCTTCAGTTTATTGCAGAAGAAGAACTTCTGGCAGATCATAGTAAAGATAGTATCAAACGTGCAGAGATAGTGAACCGAATCGCAAAGTATAAAAACATGCAAATGGCGAAGAAGATTCAGTTGAACTCTGCATATGGTGCAATTGGCAATCAATGGTTCCGGTTCTATGACATCCGTCTTGCAGAAGCAGTCACGTTGTCTGGACAACTTTCAATTCGTTGGATTGAGAAAGCATTGAACGAATGGTTCAATAAAATATGTGGGACAGTAGACAAAGATTACATCATTGCCGCAGACACGGATAGTGTGTATATTTCTATGAGTAGTATGATCCCCGATAATGTGGACACGATCCAGGCAGTCAAGTTGATTGATAAATTTTGCGAGGAAAAGATTCAACCTTTCATAACTTCAAAGTATGAAGAGCTGGCAGAATACACCAATGCATATGATCAAAAGATGGTCATGGGTAGAGAAGTAATCGCAGATAAAGGAATCTTCACCGCAAAGAAAAGATACATTTTAAATGTGCATGATAATGGACATCTACTTCCTGAACCCAAGTTAAAGATAATGGGCATCGAAGCAGTGAGAAGTTCTACACCATCTGCGTGTCGTGATAAGATTAAGGAAGCACTGAAACTTATTATGACCACAGATGAAGATACTTTGATCAAATTTATTACAGACTTCAAGGAAGAGTTTGTCACAATGAAACCGGAAGATATTTCTTTCCCACGAGGCGTCAACGGGATTAGCAAATATACTTCCTCATCTGGAATCAAATCAGGAACACCAATTCATGTTCGTGGTTCGATCATCTACAATATGATTTTGCGGGATATGAAACTAACAAAGAAATATTCATTGATCAAAGACGCAGAGAAGATTAAGTTTCTGTATCTACTGGAACGCAATCCGTCCCATCAAAATATTATTTCTTTTGTCACAACACTTCCTACAGAGTTTGGTTTGGATGAGTATATTGATTATGATCTACAATTTGAGAAATCATTTCTTGAGCCGTTGAAAGTTATTCTGAAAACTATTGGGTGGGAGGCCGAAAAGACTGGCTCCTTGGAGGATTTTTTTTAAGATGTATATAAGAGTAGGAGTAGATGATATGAGTGATAGGATTAAAAAAGAACTTGATGTGAAAAATGATTTATTTGGAGGACAATTTATAACTAATTTAACCCCGAGCGCTGGTAAATCAGCCGCAAAATCTGGTAAACTATTTGAAGACATTACTTATAGTAAATTAATTGGCGATGGTCGTATCATTAAGAAAAGACCTAAATTTAAGTGTCATTTTGGTTTAGACAGAAAGGGAGATTTTGAAATTGTCGCTGCTGATAGAACTGTTCATGTAGAGTGTAAACAATTAGGTAATGTTGAATCACATTTTGATAAATTATCTCATGTTTTTATGAATTTAGTTTTTGGTTGTTATGGAAAAGAAATGTGGTTAGTATATGATTACGATGGTATGGCAAGTGTTGGTGCCAAAAATAAAATAAGAGCTTTAGTTAAAAGAGGTGATGAATTAAAGCAACAAGTTGCTTTACAAGGTATCACTTTTGAATTAATACTGATTGATAATCTTCAAGAAAAAATGAGGGGTTTTTTGGATGAGAAACATACTATTACAAAATGCAAATGAGAATGGTATACCAATTCTTTCCCATGAAATGTTTGTCAAACTAACAGAAGAATATGGCAAGGAGAAGTTCCGGTTAGACCTTGCAGAATATATTGCAACAGAAAGACCAGAGTTTCCATTCAAGGTTATTCCAGAACAGAAGGTTCATAGTGATTTTCTAAAACTGAAAAAGAAAAGGCACACCGATTGTATCGATCCGGTGGTCAATGTCCAGAAAGAAATCTTTGAGAAGTACACTGATTACAAATACCCATTTGTAAAACATGGGTTGGGTATAATCAATGGACCAAGTGTTCACAATGATGTGAGTAATTATTTTCATCAAAAGATTCGTCTTGCATGTAATAGTTATGGATTTAAATCTCCTGTTCACATTTGGAACAATGGAACTGCAAAAGAAATCTGGCGGTGTCTTGGTCCCATATGGAGAGGCATCAACGAGACACAAGTGCTGACAGAGAAGACATATATTTCTGCGTTTCGTTTACAGACATATATTGCGACACAGTTTAAACCATTAGTTGCAAAGTGCATCTATGAAATGACCAATTCAAAAAGTGTCTTGGACACATCGATGGGTTGGGGTGATAGACTTGCAGGATTTTATGCATCGGATGCCGAGGTGTATGTCGGGTGTGATCCAAATCCAAATACGTTTGCAAACTATAAACTACAATGTGTACAATATGAAATGATGTTGGGAAACACTCACCCAAAAATTAAAACTGATACTGACAAAATGTTCAAGTTATCTGGCCGCAAAGATGTAACAATCTATCGGCAAGGTGCTGAAACAATTCCATGGGAAGATTCCCGTGCGCCATCGAGTCAAGTTCCAAAGTTCAACTGTGCATTTACTTCTCCGCCTTATTTTTCTACAGAAAGATATAATGAGGGTGGTGAACATGAAGACGATCAATCGTGGAAGAAATTTGATTCTTATGAAAAATGGAGAGATAATTTCTTTCTACCAGTTGCGAAACATAGTTTTGATTCTTTGGACCCCGACAATGGCCATTTGATGGTTAATATCATGGACCCCACAATCAAGCACGAACGATTTAGATCATGTGACGAACTCGTAGATTCATTGAAAGATAATTTTAAGGGACAAATAGGAATGAGAATTATGCAACGTCCACAGGGGAGAAAGGTTCATAAGACAAAGGAAGCACTTGACGCATTTATGAATATGATTTATATAGAGAACATATGGTATTTCACAACATCGAATACAACAGTAGATGTGTTTGCGGATAAACGAATCACAACATTGGAGGATTTCTTTTAATGAAGAAATCGAAATTATTTGATATTTTGGCAGCAACAGCAGAGAATGAATATGCAACCAAGGCGGTAGATGGTCTACCAGCTGGCGATGTTGATGTCTTTATTGACACGGGTAGTTATGCTTTTAACGCACTTGTTTCTGGCAGTATGTACGGAGGTATTCCAAATAGTAAAATTACTGCCTTCGCGGGTGAAGAGGCTACAGGGAAAACTTATTATACACTGGGGATAATGAAAAACTTCTTGGATGCAAATCCTGAAGGAGCGGTATTCTTTTTCGAGAGTGAGGGTGCATTGACAAAGAACATCATCACTAGTCGTAACATCGATCCCGAAAGAGTATTTATATTTCCAGTAACAACGATTCAGGAATTTAGATTTCAGGCAATCAGTATTATTGATAAGTATGTTCAGGGAGCAAAACAACCCCCATTGATGATGGTGTTGGATAGTCTTGGGAATCTTTCAACTACGAAAGAAGTTGAAGATGCAACCGCAGGAAGTGAGACGCGAGACATGACACGCACTCAAATTGTCAAGGGAACATTTAGATTGTTAAATCTAAAATTGTCCAAGGCAAAGATTCCCCTGATTCTAACGAACCACACTTACCAGACGATGGACTTATATTCCAAGAAAATCATGT
>Ga0209089_10004134_pt1 | contig 12170 bp, 8 predicted proteins | sample ArcticOcean_MG_C_FD_187431 | JGI IMG/M metagenome (GOLD analysis project Ga0209089, IMG submission 187431) | Marine microbial communities from western Arctic Ocean - ArcticOcean_MG_CB2_150 (SPAdes) (version 2) | ecosystem: Environmental > Aquatic > Marine > Oceanic | place: Arctic Ocean: Canada...
GCTCGTGAGCAGGATAAACGACGGGAAGGATGTCTTTCCCTGGTCATCGACAGGTTGCAGCCGCTTGGCCCTAATGAAGAAGTCAACGCCGTCCATGCCATCCATAATGAGATCCGTGATCACAACATCGACCGTCGGATCCTGACGAAGCATCGACAGCCCCGCATCTCCACTTTAAGCTTGGAGCACTTGGTGGCCGAGGCGTGTCAGCACCATTGCCAGATTGTGGCGAGAATAGCCAATGTCATCGACGATCAGAATATTCATTTTGGTCACTTCCAGGAGTGAGATCACAATTGTAACTTGTGTCGGTCATCGAATTGTCTGGCGGCTGAATTGCAATATGACAGCGTGCCGAGAAGTTCGAGGCCGATGGGAGTTTTGCAAGTATTGGATTGGTGCCAGTCTTTCGCCACAGTCAATCGGCGGAAATGGGGAGGGGCGTCTCTTGCTGGGGATGAACCGAATCAAGGTATTGTTTCAATTCATCGCACAGTTCTTCAACTTGCGATTTCAGCGCCATCGTCACATCGTCGGCCTCAGACAAGCAGCCGTTGGCCGCAAGGTCTTCGAGAGTTCGTGCCGTCTCGAATGGAAGCGACGACGTGAAGTCCGATAGCGCCCCTTTCAGTCCGTGGGCGTTGCGACGCAATTCTGAAGCGTCAGCGCTTTCCATGGCACCGACAATGGCCGAGGACATTTCCGGCTGAAACATCAGAAACGACCCGACCATATCGACGAAGAGTTGCTCATCGCCGTCCAGACGCCGCATAGCGGCATCGATGTCGAGGTGATTGAAATTCGACGTCTGTTGTGTTGTCTCCGGCCGGCGAGTCGCCTCGTCGCTTTCGCTGAAAGCTGGAGCTGTTTCTTGTTGTGCCCAGCGAGCATAATTCTTCTCGATGATTTCGATCAGGCGTTTCAGGTCGATCGGTTTCGTCGTGTAGTCGTCACATCCCGCTGCCAGACATTTTTCGCGATCACCCTTCATCGCATGGGCCGTCAGCGCAATTATAGGACGTTCGAATCCGCGTGTGCGAAGTTCCCGCGTCGCAGCGTAACCGTCCAGAATTGGCATCTGCATGTCCATCAGCACGGCATCGAAGCAGGCATCAGTTTCGCCGACCGCCACTTCGACGGCCTCTTGCCCGTTCATAACCCCCGTCACTTGCGCACCGGTTCGCCGTAGTATGTGCGTCAGCAACTTCCGAATCGCTGGAGTATCCTCAGCAATCAGAATGTGCATCTCGGCAATCTTCTTGCGATGATCGGTTGCCGAGCCATCGGCAACCTCCGGGTTTATGTTCTCGTTCATCACGAAACCTCAATTGAGCGTCGGTAAGAATTCGCAACTGTTGTCTGGCAATTCCTGCCTTGCTGGAGAATCCGTAGGGCGACACTGTAAACAGTAGCTCCCCACTTACCGCCATTACGGCGACAGTCGAGACGTTTGAGTAGAAATACGCGGGTGGATTTGGGACGCGCCGCTCTAACTGGCCGGAGGTTGAGATTCTCTGCCGATTGTTCCAGTTGTTCCGAAAATGCAGGCCAGGAAACGGCAGGCTCCGTGATCAGCGTTTGCACGGAGACGACTGCACGCCGTTCGCCACGACGGGCCGGGAAAGAGACTTTGCAACAGACTGTCAGAACCGAGGGCGTCTGTCACGCCGACCGCGCCATGTGCGGTACGGCCAACAATTGGCATTCCGACCCCACAAAATGAAAAAGCTGGCCGGAAGCATAGGCGCTCGCCCGGTATGAAGTCACCGACCTCACACCGGCTACACCTCCGGCCAACTCAATTTCTCGCTCGATCAGAATATCTCGTTCGTTCAGAACACGGGGATGGGGCCCGGTTGAGATCGGCAGCCCGTTCCAATTCTTGAAACGACTGAAAGCGTCTCCCGCTTCTTGTTGCTACGACTTACCGGCAAACCGCGTGCCGGAGTGTCCAATTCATTGGATCGCCAAGACGCAACCCCTGTTGTGGTTGTCAGATGCAGCGAAAAACTGCATTTCATCCGCGCAGGGTGACACGCCGGAATGCACTTTCCGTATGCAGTCGGTGCGCAGAAAACATGCCACCAACCCCGTAGCCGCCGCACCATCAAGTACAAAACGGATTTCACCAAGAAAAGAGTGCGTTGCAGCTGCTTATAAAACTCGATAAATTAGTAATGTCCGATGCGTAGTTCCGCCGTCAGGGGGTTTTGACCATGTTGACCATTCCCGGTGCGAGGTCGCGATTTTGTGACGGCATGTCCCGCCGCAGTTGGCTGCAAATTGGTGGCCTGGCACTCGGCGGGATGGCGTTGCCTGACATGCTGCGGGCGGAAGCCGAAAGTGGCGGCACTGCGGGCCGCGCCAAAGGCATCATTATGGTGGTGTTGCCGGGCGGTCCATCGCATCTGGATATGTACGATTTGAAGCCGGATGCTCCGTCTGAAATTCGTGGCGAATTCCAACCCATCGCCACCAACGTCCCGGGCATCGATATTTGCGAGTTGATGCCACGGCTCGCCGCCCGGACCGACAAGCTCACACTCATCCGCTCGCTCAACGGTTTTCGCAACGATCACAACACGCATTGGTGCACGACCGGTTGGGAATCGCATCCCCCAATGGCTTCCTCGCCAATTGTTGCCGGTTATCCGCCGGGGGATTGGCCTTCGATGGGGGCGATTCTTTCCAAGCAACTGGGGCAGCGCGCACCGGGCGTTCCCGCGGCCATCGATTTGGTGCCGGTCGATCCCGATGCACGATTCATCATGCGCACGGCACCGACACAGGGCGGATACTTGGGCGCGGCGCATGCCGGGTTTGAAGTGAAAGCGGTTGATCGCCGCAACATCACGCTCAACGATGTCAGTCTCCGCCGTCTTGCCGATCGCCGCACGTTGTTAGGAAGTTTCGACCGCTTCCGCCGCGAGGTGGATCGCGGCGAGTTCACCGACGGGATCGATGAATTCCATCGGCGTGCCTTCGAGGTGCTCACCTCGTCCAAGTTGGCCGATGCACTCGACCTCAGCAAGGAAGACCAGGACGGTCGCAACCGTTACGGTCTCGACGGAAGTTACCCCAACGAGCGCGAAGGCAAGACGATGCTCGACCAGTTTCTGCTGGCTCGGCGGGTGATTGAAGCAGGCGCGCGCTGCGTCACGCTGGCCTTCAGCCGCTGGCCATTCGGCCGTATGCTGCAGGGTGATTTCAACTGGGACTGGCACAAAGACAACTTCACCGAAGCTCGCGGCGCGCTGCCGCTGTTTGACATGGGGATGTCGGCGCTGATCGACGATCTAAGTGAACGCGGCCTGCTGGATGACATCGCAGTCGTCGCCTGGGGTGAATTCGGACGGACTCCGAAAATTAACGCAAACGCCGGCCGTGACCATTGGCCGAATGTTGCCGGTGCACTGCTGGCCGGCGGCGGCATGAAATGCGGACAGGTCATCGGATCGACAAACCGCCTGGGCGAAGAACCGCTGGATCGCCCGGTCCACTTCCGCGACGTCTTTGCCTCGCTGTACCACCGGATGGGAGTCGATGTCTCGACAACCCAATTTACCGACCTCGCCGGCCGCCCTCAATACCTCGTCGCCGACCACCGCCCGATGCCGGAGTTGGTCGGGTGACGCGATTGCGTCCTCACAATCTTGCATCACTTTCCTGCGGCGGCCCATTTTTTCATCAGCGCGATATTCGTCTTCAGTTCCTGCAGCCGTCCCGGCCGTCTGATCTTCAGGGTGTCCAGATAGACCTGCATGTCGCTGTCGTACATTTCGGCAGTCTCCGGCTTCCTGCCATGATAGTTGGTTGATATTTCCCACCGCTTCAAGCTGGCTCTCATTGTCGTCATCCACCGTTTGTGCAGCTTCGACTTGGCCAGGTTGTTCAACTCGAACGGATCTTTCTCCAGATCGTAGAGTTCTTCCGGCGGTCGTGTTGGAGCCAGCAATCTCGCTTGGATTGCATTGAGACGTCCTTCGGCTCCGGCCTTCTTCAGCGCGATCAGGATCGCCTTGTTGTCCTTGTATGCGTTGGGTTGGAGGTGCGGCCGTTGGTGGAGATAGTTGCGGATGTATTTGAAAGTTCCCATTCGCACGCTGCGTATATGTTCGACCGTTTCATCGCAGCGGTCGCGTGCGGCGTAGACGGCGTCTCGCACCTGGTAATCTTTCGCAAAGAAGTCTTTTGCCTGCATCGATTTGGGTATGGCGATTCCCGCCGCTGCCAGTGAAATCGCAGCGATGTCGATGTGTTCGACGAGATCAACGCGGGTTTTTCCCACGCCAATTTCGGGGCCGGCAATCACCAGCGGGACATGCAGCCCTTCCTCGTACATGAACTGCTTGCCCCGAGCGTGGCTGATGCCGTGGTCGGTCATGAACAGCACAATCGTATTCTCCAGGTCCCCGTCGGCTTTCAGCTTTGCCAACACCTGACCAAGCATTCGATCGGTTTCACGGACGGTATCGAGGTAGGCCGCCCAGTCCTTCAACAACACCGGATCGTTCGGGTAGTACGGCGGCAGCGTGACATCTTCCGGCTTCGTGCGACTTCCGAAGAGTGCGTCGGCTCGCTTGCCTGTTTTTTCAAACGATTGCAACGTCGCCCCGCGAAGTTTACCGCCCGGTGTCTGGAGTTGAGCGAAGAACGGCTGACCTTCCTTTCGCTTCGTCCAGTCCGGGCCATCGTACATCTTCTTGTTCCACTCGAAGTTGTAATCTGTCTTTCCGAGTCGGCCTTTTCTGAACGGCCAGCCGCTGATCGAAGTGTAATAACCGGCTTCCTGGAACAACTCGGGAATCGGGCGGACGCCTTTCGGCAAATGGATCTTCTTTTTTCCGCGACCGCTGCGATGGTGATGCGCACCAATGCTGGTTTGATACATCCCGGTAATGAATGCCGAACGACATGTCGAGCAAACCGGCGCCGTCACGTAGGCCTGTGTGAACATCGTGCCGCGTTTCGCCAGCGCATCGACGTTCGGCGTCTCAATCAACTTTTCGCCGTAACAGGAAAAGTTCGCCGACATGTCATCGACGATGATCCAGAGAATATTCGGGCGATTCGCAAAGGCATCGGTTGCCGGGACCGTGACCAGTAGAAGCAAAAAGGCAAATAGTCTGTTCATCGTTCAATCCACGTAGCGAGGTCGTCTTGTTTAAAGCCTCCCAACATCATCCCGCAGCATGGGTGAGAAGACAAGCGACGCGATCTGGATTGCACGGATCGGACCGCTCACAGTGACGGGGCTTTCCCTCGTCACGTGGTCAACGTTCCTCAACCGGGAACACAGGGGCGAGAAGAATCAGAGTGCGCAGCAACCTTCCAATATCGGAAGTTGAGCAATCTCCTGGCGTGCATCACACTGGCGTGCATCACACTGGCGTGCATCACACTGGCGTGTGACTCATTCTGCTGCTGGATGACACCAAAACCTGATTCTCGGGGAGCAGCACACAACTCATGTCACCTTGTCGGCCCCCCGTCGTGTCGAGCAGAACGCGGCGCGGCGTGATTCGGACTTCGGGTACGTACTCGTGTCCCGAGACAACCGTCGCCGGGCAATCGCGCGGCGGTTCGGCGTTGACCAGCGATTTTGAACACAACCAAGGAGGGCGGCTCAACGAGAAATCGCGCTGACGGAGGATTCGCAGTTGCGTTTCGAAGGGAATATTGGGATCGAGACCGGCATGAACGAAGAGATATTGCGGGTGTTCGACACACCACGGCAATCTCGCAATCAGGTTTTTGTGGGCTGCCGGAACGACGGCTTTCAATCCAGCCAAGTCCCCATGACTGGCTCCGTACGATTCGAATGTTGGTTCCGAATCGTAATGATCGACCCACCGTTTGCCCCATTGGCAGAACTCCGGCGTCGGAACCCACCCCAGGGCGGCCGCCATCGCCAGCTCATGGTTGCCGGCAATCGCCGTGCAGCGGCGGTGTGAGTTCATCAGATCGACGACTAAATCCATCACGCCACAGGAATCGGTTCCACGATCGACGAAGTCGCCGATGAACAGAATCCACCGTTTCTCAAAGTCCGGACGTCGCCTGAGTTGTTCGATGATGTCCACAAGCATCTCAATTTGTCCGTGCACATCGCCGATGACAGAAACCGGACCGTCTATTCTCTGCATCAGACCGTTCACAAGTTGCCCCCCGGGTTGTCTTTGCCCTCAACAGTCAAGATCCGTGTCGGCATCGATCGCGGCACCGCTAACGGAATACAATGTATCGGCCGCTTGTCAAGCGGCACGGTGGCCCTGTGATTGTGGTGTGATTTCGGCCGACGTGTCGGCCGGGAATTGACGGCAGATCGAATCAAACGACTCGAACAGCATTACGGAGTCCAAGAGCAGAGTCACGTTGACGCCGTTGGCTTCGAGCGTCACAACCCGATCGGCATCGAGCCGACGCGAGTACTCAATCGCATCGGACGTTTGAGATTCAATAGGCGTTGTTTCGGATTTCCAGTTTGCGATCACGCGTCCTTGATCGTTCCCCGGCTGACTCAACGAGAAAGCCAGACTGGAACCGCCATGCGCAGATAACCACTCGCAGGCATCTTGCCAGGGTTGCTGCCAGTCGCCCGGGTCGTTCTCGTCGCGATCGCTACTTTGGATTCGAGACCGCAGTAAACACCGTGCGTCTTGTATGACGCTGGCAACAATTCCCCAGTAGAGTCGAAGAAGACGTATTTCCTGACTGCCGAAATACCCCTTGGCCGTGACGACACCGAGGAGTGAAACGCACGCCAATGCAGCGATCCAGTCATTCTTAAAATAGACGGATGCAATCGAGCTCGCCGCCATCAATAGCGACAGTGCTCCAATTGTCAGAACAATCCTGGAGCGAGTATCGCCGCGGTCTTGCAGCCGGTGGTGAATGTGCTCGCGGTCGGCGTCACTCATTTTTCGTCCGCGGAGTTTTCGCCGCAGGATTGCCAGCGTCGTATCAAAAATCGGAATGCTCATACAGACGACCGGCAGAACAAGCGTCAAACTGGCCGCCGACTTAAAGGACGCCGCCATCGACAAGGCGCCGGCGAGAAAGCCAATTGTCAGGCTACCGGAATCTCCCAGAAAGATTTTGGCCGGCGGCCAATTATGTGGCAGAAAACCGGCGATGCTTGCGGTGGCGATCAGAGCGCACACCACAATACCGAGTTGGCCGTTGATCATGCCCATCATTGTGACGCTGACGGTTGTCGTCAGCCCAATGACCGTTGCCAACCCATCGAGACCGTCGAGCAGATTGATTGCATTTGCACAGGCGACTAGCCAGAAGATCGTGGCAGCCACGCTCCACATTCCCAATTCCAACTCGATACTAAAGAAGTGGAACGAACGGATCGATTGCGCAGTTATCGCAAACGGTATGCTGCAGACGATATGTCCCAGGAACTTGTAGCGTGCAGGAATCGACTTCTTGTCGTCGTAGAGTCCTAGCAGACAGAAGAGTCCTGCAGAGCACAGCAGCCCGACGACTGTACGATCGTCCCATGCGGAAAACAGACTCGAAAGAATGCCGGTCGATCGGGCAACGGTCAACGTGAGGAGCAGCGAGCAATAAATGGCCACTCCGCCCATGAGCGGTGTCGCTTGCGTATGCAGTTTTCGCACGCCATCCGGATGATCGAGAATGCGCCAACGCCGAGCCAATCGCTTAGCAATCGCGGTAAACGCATAGCTGGTCGAGAGGGCAAGCGCCGTCAGGCCGAACAATAGCCAGAAGACTCGGTCCATCCCGGCGCTCAATAGCAGATCGGCGGGCATTTTTACGATTCTGTCTGTGACGCTCGGAATTGAGCGGGAAATGATGAGAGAATGAAGTGCAGCAAGGGAGGGGAGAGCGTGGAATACTCCGAAACCGGCTGTTGGGTCAATACCGATCGGCTGCGACTTAACAAGTCGCAGAAGCCTGCGATGCATTGCATCGCAGCTGCCAATTCGTGCCTTTTCCGGATTCACCGGACAAATACCTACAAATCCCGTCTGGTACCCAGTCGTCGCATTGCGACGGAGAATAGCCTGCAGCGAGAATTCAGTCAGTTTTTCGTTGCCTGCGAGCGGAACAGCCGATAGATTGAGAGGGCAAACTCACTTCGCGATTCCCTTCATTTTGACAGGTCACACTTATGGGCGGCGGTTCCACTGCCGGCACGCGCGGTAACGGCATGCCATTGGAACGAGCAGACACACTGGCAACCCTGCTGGCTTCGGTCAACGACCTCGTCTGGTGCACGTCGGTCGATGGCAGTGAGTTGTTGTACGTCAACACGGCGGCCGAACGAATCTACGGACGGCCACTGAGCGAGTTGATTAAGAACCCCGATCTCTGGCTGGAAGCGATCCACCCCGATGATCGCGAAGCGGTCACCAAGAACCTGTCGCGAATCCTCAAAGAGCGGGAGATCTCGCAGGAGTATCGCATCATCCGCCCCGACGGTGAAATTCGCTGGCTGCAGGACCGGCTGAACGTTGTTTGTGACAGCGATGGCAACACTTTGTGCGTCGGCGGAATCGGCACCGATATCACCGACCGCAAACGCGCCGAGCAGGCGCTCAGCGAATCGGAAACCGTCTATCGTTCCTTAATCGAAAACCTGCCGCTCAACGTGTTGCTCAAAGATTTGAACGGGCGGCTGACCTTCGGCAATAAGAGTTATTGCGAAATGATGGGCCACCCGTTGTCGGAATTGCTGGGCAAGACCGACGGCGATCTCTTCCCGGCCGAACAGGCAGAGAAGTATCGCGACGACGACCGGCGCGTTCTCGCAACTGACAAACGCTTTCACGACGTCGAAAAACACGTCACCGCCGATGGGCGTTCGACGTACGTTGAGGTGCTGAAACTACCCGTGTACGATGCCGCTGGCGACGCAATTGGCGTGCAATGCATTTTCTGGGATGTGACCGACCGCGTTCAAGCACAGCAGCAGCTTGTCGTCGCCAAGGAAGAGGCGGTGGCGGCCAACAGCGCCAAGAGCGATTTCCTGGCCAACATGAGCCACGAAATTCGCACGCCGATGAATGCCATCATCGGCATGACCGAATTGCTGCAGGACACGGAGTTGGCCGATTCGCAGGCCGAATACGTGCGAATGGTCAACGAGTCGGGCGAATCGCTGCTTTCACTCATCAACGACATTCTCGATTTCTCGAAGATCGAAGCGGGCAAACTCGAACTCGAAAGTATTCCGTTCAACCTGCACGACACGCTCGGCGACACAATGAAGTCGCTCGCGATTCGAGCGCATCGCAGTAACCTGGAACTCGCCTTTCACATCGATCCCGATCTTCCCGAAGTTCTTATCGGCGATTCGGGCCGTTTGCGGCAGGTTGTCGTCAACCTCGTCGGCAATGCCATCAAATTCACCGAGCGCGGCGAAGTCGTTCTCGATGTGAAGTGTGATTCGGAAGGTCCCGGGGGACTGAACCTGAAATTCGCCATCTCCGATACCGGAATCGGAATTGCCCAGGACAAACTCGAACGCATCTTCGAGGCATTTGAACAAGCCGACAGTTCCACGACGCGGCGGCACGGTGGAACCGGTCTGGGGTTGGCAATCTGTGCGCGATTGACGCATCTGATGGGCGGACGAATTTGGGCGGAAAGCGAAGAGGGAAAGGGAAGCACGTTCTGTTTTACGGCGCAGTTTGAAGTGTCGGCCGGCGAAGCGAACCGAAAGTGCAAACTGCCGCCGCCGAAACTGCGGGGCATGAAAGTCCTCATCGTCGATGACAACTCCACCAACCGCAGAATTCTGGAAGAGATGATCCGCGTTCGCGGCATGCAGCCGGTCGTTTCCGCCGACGCCAATCAGGCGATCGAGTTGATGCGCGAAGCGCACAGTAACGGCGAGGACTTCCCGCTAGTGCTGACCGACGTCAACATGCCGGACAACGACGGCTTCACGCTCACCGAATGGATTAAAAGCGACGAGTTTCTGCAGTCGGCCGTCGTCATGGTACTGACATCGGGGGATCGGCCGGGCGACCTCAAACGGTGTCGGGAGTTGGGAGTCGCTGCCCACCTGATGAAACCGGTGAAGCAATCGGAACTGCTCAATGCAATTGTCGTCGCCTTTGGGATTTCCACGGCCGAGCAAGATAGCAGAGAGGACACCCCCTCGGGGCCAACCGTCGAGGTTCCTCCGTTGCGAATTCTGCTCGCCGAAGATGCGATTCCCAACCAGTTGTTAGCGGTGGGGCTGTTGAAAAAGTGGAATCACACGATCACGATTGCCAACAACGGCAAACAGGCCATCGCGCTACTGGAAACCAAGCCGTTCGATTTGGTGCTAATGGACGTGCAAATGCCCGAGATGGATGGCCTGGAAGCAACCGCCGCCATTCGCCGCATGGAATCTGCAAGGGAACTTCCGTTGCAGCCCAAGAGGCACATTCCGATTATTGCGACAACGGCGCACGCCATGAAAGGCGATGAAGAACGCTGTCGCCAGGCGGGCATGGACGGCTACGTGTCCAAACCAATTCGCGTCAAAAAGCTCCACGAGCAGATCGCCCAGTTCTACTCTCAGCCGGCATCAACCGAGACTGCCAACGCCGATGCGCCAAAGTCGACCCAACCTGTCGGCGAAGCAATCGACTGGTCGGTGGCGATGGAATCGGTGCAGGGTGATGAAGAGTTGCTCAGGGTGGTGGCGAAAGCGTTTCTCGTCGAGCGAAAAGAACAGCAACGTCAATTGAGAACGTCAATCGAAAGCGGCGATGCAGACGGCATTCGGCGGACCGCGCACCTGCTCAAAGGCGTTGCCTCAACGTTTGGTGCGCATGTTGCGATGTCACGTGCAGAGGACCTTGAAGCGAAGGGGCGCAGCAACAACCTCGACGGCGCGCCGGAATTGTTCGCGTCGTTGTGTGATGCAATCGATCAGGCTGCCGACGTCTTGACGGAATTCGTCAATAAGGACAACGCCAGCAGTAAGTGAGCAGGCATGAGCGTTCATCAACATTCACACCAAAGCCGGCATCTTCCGGCTGTCACGAGGAGTGAACCGCGATGCTCGGCGAGTTGACTCCCTGCGGCGGTGGTGCGCCGATCCCGCTCTTCTTCCGGCGAATCATCGTCGGGCGCCCGGACGATTGCGATGTGACCATTGCCGCTCGCAGCGTCTCTTCAAAACACTGCGAACTCAGCTACGACGGCACGCAATGGCACATTCGCGACATGGGCAGCCGTAACGGGACCGCCGTCAACGGCGATCGCTGCAGCGAAATGCCGCTGCAACCGGAAGACGTCATCTCATTCGCGAAAGAGCGTTATTGCATTCGATTTGTTCTCGCCGACAGTCCACCGGCTGCGAAGGCCGAGACTGTTTCCAGACGAGCTGCCGAGTCCGGCGCAAGCCTGCCCACGCGCGAAACACAACCCGAATCGCACAAGTCCGCACAGTTTGGACGGCTGATGCCGTGCGGTGGTGGTGATCCCATCCCGCTGCTGAAACCATTGCTCACCGTCGGCCGACGCAGCCGCTGCGATATCACATTGCGGTTCGCGACGGTTTCGAGCGAGCACTGCCGACTGGAATTCAAGGAAGGCTTTTGGTTCGTCCGGGAAATCAAAAGCACCAACGGCATCAAAGTCGATGGAGTTCGCTGCACGTCCCATTGGTTGAAGCCGAACAGTGTGCTGTCGATTGCCAATCTGCGTTATCGAATCGTCTACGAAGCCACCGGCGATGAACTTCCCCCGGAAGAGAATCCGTTTGCGATGGGCCTGCTGGAAAAAGCGGGCCTGCAAAAAGAACTCGAATCCGGCTCAACACTCAAGTGGGGATCGCGCCGCGACGACCAACCAAAATCCAAAAAATGGACCCTCGACGACAACGATTAGCGATTGTGTTTTTACTCCCTCTCCCTCTGGGAGAGGGCTGGGGTGAGGGCGTGTTTTGAAATCTTCACCATATATCCAACCTCTGCAACTTCGACCAGGAGCATATCGTGGCCAAAATCCTTGTCGTTGACGATGCGTTGACCGACCGCGCGCTGGCGGGCGGTTTGCTCAAGAAGGTTCTTCGCGCATTTTAGTGGGTGCTGCTTGATTTGACGTGTGGAATCGATCTCGGGATCATGGGGGATTTCCGAGGTCGAGACGATGGAATCTCTGAATGCGCATTACCGACTTCTTCTGGGCCT
>Ga0209089_10004136_pt1 | contig 12169 bp, 8 predicted proteins | sample ArcticOcean_MG_C_FD_187431 | JGI IMG/M metagenome (GOLD analysis project Ga0209089, IMG submission 187431) | Marine microbial communities from western Arctic Ocean - ArcticOcean_MG_CB2_150 (SPAdes) (version 2) | ecosystem: Environmental > Aquatic > Marine > Oceanic | place: Arctic Ocean: Canada...
CGATCCCAGAATAACATTCCACCGCCTGTCAGGCCGTATCCCGGTGTTCCCGCCATCACCACCGTTTTTCCGTTGGGGTGGGCAAGCAGCATGTGGGGTCTGTTGATGACGTTGTGGCATTCGAACAGGAGTTGGGGGTTACAGCCTTGCTTGTCGCGTTCGGTGAAGACCCAGGGCTGTGCGGGATCCCACTCTTCGAGGAGACCATGTGTGTAGGCGCCGATGAAGAATTTGTCTCCCTCTCTGGCCACGGTGTTGTATTGTCCCAGGGCGGGCCGGTCGATCATGGTATCTGCTGCGGGATCATAGCTGAAGAAGTGCATCGGGAATGCGGTGCCGCCGCAGATGGTGTCGTCCGGAGCCGCGGCGACGCCCATCATATGGGCGCCTTCGCTGGTGTAATCAAAGTCATTCTCGATGGTTTCCCCTTTGGCAGGGTCCTCAAGGGTGATGCGCCGGTTGACCAGATCACACTTGACCAGCCGCTTGCCGTCCGGAAATTCACGATGATAGAGTCCCTGGCTTCCTGCTATGTAGGGTTTGTCCTGGGGATTTGTTCTTGCACCGATGTCTTTTCGCACGCCCTGATACAATTCCATCCAGCCATCTTCGGATTGGCCGTCCGTGTGGCCATAGACCTTCCCATTCATATCCCTGATAACGGGCGCGTGGGCTTTGCCTCTTTCCTCCTCACCCAATAATGGTAAGGTCTCCCCGGTTTCCGGATTCAGGGAGATGATCTGGCTGGCCGTGCTGCCCACTCCAAAATAGACCCATCCTGTGTCATCGGTTGCGATGAAGCGCGGATACTGACGCCAGTTCTGGTCGTAGAGGTTGCCGTAATCCCGGAAGGCGCGTGTGCCGGGGTTGTAGGATGCGATGGCACTGTTCGGATAGGTGCCTGACCAAATCGTTCCATCGTCGCTCTCCGTCATGCTCATTGCCATTTGGGGGACGGTCTGGTGAAAGAACGAGAACTCCCGTGCGACGGGGTCGAATTCCACAAAGTGGCTTCCGAAGTGGGTGTAGTATCGGTTCTTCGTGGACAGAATCGCTGCAAATGGGCCGTCCCCCTTCTGATCGTAAGGCATAGGAAACTGTTCGGTTTCTCCGGTTTCTGCGTCCACCATCAAAAGGGCGTATCCGCCACGATGGTCATACAGCCAGACGAGTACGACATTTCGCCCATCGCCATCGACTGTTGCCACTGTACCCCGATGGTTGCTCACAGGGGTAGCAACTCCGTGATGGTAAAATCCGTTTCCAAGATCTTCAGTATTCGCTGCGGCCATGATCAGATCTCCGTTCGTATTTTGATGAGTTGCAGGTTTCGCGCAAGATACATCTCAGGAATTTCAAATGCAAGCAATGAAGGATGCGTTTCTCAATAAATCTAAGACGGTCGCGTGTCACGATCTTGATCGTGCGATAGACATTGGGTGGCGCCCGGGAATAGTTGACAACACGGCAGGAACCTGTATATTAACGTATGATAAGTAAGTAATCACTATACAACTGCGGTTCGGAGGAAAACTACCTCATGAAGTTGTCTGAATACGCGATTCGAAAACCCATTACTGCCATTATGATCGCCCTCAGTGTCATTGTGCTGGGGGCCATTTCGTTGTTCCGTTTGCCCTTGATGTACGCGCCTGATCTTTCGTGGCCATCGATGTACATCAATGCCAGCTACCCCTCTTCTTCTCCGGAAGAGATCGAGCGTGGTATTACCCGTCCCATAGAAGAAATCATGGGCACACTTTCAGGTGTGAAGGGCATCACCTCGAGGTCCTACGACAGCCGATGCTGGATCCGACTGGAATTCGGATTCGGAGTCGATATGGATCTGATGTCCGTACATGTTCGTGACCGGCTGGATCAGGTCAAAGGACAGCTTCCGGACGATCTCGAGCGGATCAGCATCCGGCGGTGGAACACAGAGGATTGGGCTATTCTGGAGTATCAGCTGACGTGGCTGAAGGGAGACCAGAACGAGCTTTCGGAGATCTACAAGCATACAATTCTACCCAGGCTACAGCGCCTGCAGGGTGTGGGCAGCGTGGATATGAGCGGTATCGACGAGCGAGTACTGCTGGTCGACGTGGATCAGAATTTGATGAACACTTACAAGATGGATGTACGCAGCCTGAGCCGAACGATTCGCAGCAACAATGTAAATTCCTCGGCCGGCTACGTGGATATGGGCGGAAAGCGGATTGCGGTGCGCTCGGTGGGCGAGTTCGAGGAGGTCTCCCAGATTCAGAACCTGCCGGTGGGAGACGACATCGAATTGAGTGATGTGGCGAGTGTCACGTTCGACTATCCGGAAAAGCGCTATTTCGAGCGGCTTGACGGACGGGATGCGGTAAGTGTGGAGATCAGAAAGGCGTCTACCGCGAATCTCGTATCCACTGCAAAGCGGGTGGCCGCGGAGATGGAGGTCATCCAAGAGGAAGTTGGCGCTGACAAGCTGCGGATTCACCTTATGCGCGACCGGTCATCGGATGTGACGAACGGGATCAAGAATCTGGCCAGGTCCGCCTTTCTGGGCGGCATGCTCGCGATTCTGGTGATTTTCGTATTTCTCAGAAACTTCCGGAGCACATTGATCATCGGATCCGCGATTCCCCTCTCGGTATTATGCGTGTTCATGATGATGTATTTCCTGAGAGAGTTCTTCGGCTCAACCATTACCCTGAATCTGATATCGATGATGGGGCTGATGGTGGCCATCGGCATGCTGGTGGACCCCGCTGTGGTTGCTCTGGAAAATATCTACCGCAAGCGATTCGAGGAGGGTCAGGACGCATTCACTGCAGCCCTGGAAGGGAGCAAAGAGATCGGGATGCCGGTGCTGGCCGCGGCCCTGACCACTGTTTGCGTATTCGTCCCCATAATTTTTGTAAGCGACTCCGGTGGTTCTCTCTGGATGAAAGATTTCGCTGTGACGGTGTGCATCTCTGTGATCGCGTCCCTTTGCGTTGCCCTTACGCTGATCCCCCTGGCTGCTTCCCGAGGATTCCAGAGCGGAGGCGATCGCCTGGACAAGTGGCTCAAGGCGGGTCTGTCAATCGTAGTTCTGGCCGTGATCTCGTTTGTGGTCTGGTCCGAGGGGCTCACGGAGATCCTGGGTGTTGCGCGCGATAATGTGGTCTGGGCCGTCCAGGGCCTGGGTTCGGTTCCGCCGTTGATGTGGGGTGGTCTCGCGGTTTTGATTCTGGTGCCCGGGTTGATCTATTACCGGCTCAGAAGGCTGGGAATCAAGGGCATATATGCCCGTTTCGTTAGCGGTACCCTGCGGTATCGATGGACTACAGTGGTGGTGGCCTGTGTGGTTCTCGGGTCAGGATTTCATCTCTACAGCCAGATCGAGAAACGGCGGTACAGATGGCAGCCTACAAGAAGGATCGATGTGAGTGTAGAGGTCCCGCGCAGCTATGATGTGAATGACGCACTCAGTCTGTTCGAGGAGGTAGAGGCACGCCTCCTTCCCAAGAAGGAAGATCTGGATATCGATGCGATTCGCACCCGGTTCAGCAACCGGCGAAGCAACCGGATTACGCTCTATCTGGTGGACGCGGACAGGGGGAAGCTCAGCACAGACGAGGTGAAGAAGCAGGTTATGGCCCTGATGCCAAAAGATATGCCGGGCGTCAAGTTCAAAGCAGGAAGGTCACGCGGCGGTGGGGATATCGGTGTGGGGATCGAAATCAAGGGACGCAATCCGGCGATCCTGGCCATTCTGGCGGAAGATGTGAAGCTGCGGATGGAGGGCATCAAAGGGGTCCACGAGGTGGAGACCAGTCTGGAGAGTGGGCAAGAGGAGATCCAGGTTACGGTAAACCGTCAGAAGGCGCAGCGGTACGGACTTTCGACGCGACAGATCGCGACCACGTTGGCGACTGCACTGGGATCCAGAGGGAACAGCAAGTTCAAGACTGAAGAACGGGAGATCGATATTCGACTCCAGTTGAAGGAAGAAGACCGGGCGACATTGGAGCAGCTTAAGAACACAGTGTTCGAAAGCGACGAGGGTACTATGGTTTCCTTCGCGTCGCTGGCTGATTTCACGCTCAAGAAGGGACCAACTTCAATCGAACGGCAGGACCGGATGTCGACTGTTGACGTTTTCGCCAATACTGAGCAGAAGGCCCGGTTCAAGGTGGGCACAGAAATGCGAAAACGGATGTCAGAGATTTCGATGCCCTCTGGATACACCTGGCAAATGGATCGCCGTTTCCGCAGGATTTCCCAGGAGCAAGGCGAGACGAATTTCACGATGATCTTCGCGGCCCTGTTGATCTACTTGATCATGGCCTCTTTGTTCGAATCCTATATTCACCCGTTCACGATAATGTTTTCGATTTCATTCGCTTTCACGGGCGTATCTATTGGATTGTATGCGCTAAATATTCCGATGGATACAAACGCGTTTTACGGTTTGCTGATCCTGTTCGGAATCGTAGTGAATAACGGGATCGTGTTGATCGATCATATCAACCGGTATCGCGCTCAGGGACTGAGTCGGCGTGAAGCAATCATCATTGGGGGACAGGATCGTCTACGGCCCATTGCGATGACGGCGATCACCACAATTCTTGGACTGACGCCCCTGGTGATCCCGATGATTTATGGCACGGCGGAAGGCTACGCCCGGCGGTGGGGTCCGATTGGCCTGGTGGTGGTGAGCGGGCTCAGTGTTTCCACTTTGATGACTCTGGTACTGCTCCCAACGATCTATTCGCTGATGGATGACCTTTCCCAGTATACCAAGCGTCTGGCGGCATCGGTTGGCGCGAAGGCTTGAGCGTATCAATAGTATGGATTACAAAAGGGAACGGATAAGCAGGCCCGGTGGCCTGTAAAATTTATCTGAGGTATATTTCATAAGGCACACCTTGATGGTGTGCCTTTTCCATTCCCACCAAACCGTTCCCAAAGGAAGTGACGGATATGCCCACAGAGACGATGACGCAACGCGAGCGGTGGCAGGCCGTAGTGAATCGGGAGGCACCTGACCGAATCCCTATGTATTATCGAGCAACTGACGAGGCGTCCGAGAAGTTGATGAAGTATCTGCAGTGTACCACGATGGAGGAGATTTGCTTGCGTCTTCACATCGACCAGAATGTCAATCTGGCCCCAAGATACAAGGGAGGACCTGTTCCTCTGGGCGAAGATATTTACGGCAGAAAATATGAATTGATGACTTATGAAAATGGGAATTACAGAGAGTGTGTGTTCCATCCTCTGGCAGAGTTCGCCACTGTTGCGGAGATCGAGGCCCAGTACATCTGGCCAAGTGCGGACTGGTTCGATTATTCCGGTATACCGGCCCAGGTGGCTGCTGCCGAGAATCGGGTAATCGCAGGGGGCGGCTCCGAACCGTTTCTGATTTACAAACATCTCCGAGGAGAAGAGCAGTCATTCATAGATCTGATCGAGCATCCGGACATTGTTCATTACTGTTTGGAACAGCTCTATGGGTACTGCTACGAGCGGTCTACGCGTATCTATGAAGCGGCGCAGGGTCGGGTGAATATGACGGCGGTCGCAGAGGATATGGGTGCTCAGGATCGGCTGCTCTACTCGAGAGCACACCTGGAGACCTTCTTCTTTCCTTATATGAAACGGATGATCGACCTTGCACATCAGGCGGGCGCCAAAGTGAATACACACAGTGATGGGTCGATCATCGAGATCTTGCCGGATCTGATCGAGATGGGGGTCGATATCATCAATCCCATCCAGTGGCGGTGCAAGGGGATGGAGCGAGAGCGGCTCAAACGGGAGTTCGGAGATCAGCTCATATTCGAGGGCGGGGTCGACAACCAGTACACACTGCCGTTCGGGACGGAGGAGGAAGTTCGGGAAGAAGTGCGAGAGAATATCCGGATTCTGGGGGCGGGGGGTGGATATATCATCACACCGTGTCACAATATACAGGTGGTGGGCCCGGCTGAGAATGTGGTGGCGATGTTTGACGAAGGGTATGAAGCGGGATGGGCCTAAGGTCTAAACACGCTATGCATTCTGGAACTGCAACCCTATTAACCTTCAGGTTTTTCCTTTTCTTATTCCGGAGAGGCGTTACATTTCAAGCTGCTTCAAAATAAAGGAAAGCCTCAACAGCCATTCTGGAAAGGCTGCAGAGGTGACTGTATTGCCGATGCGAATCCTCCAGATCTTCCGAACAAGCCAACGGTGGGTAGAGTTCCATAGCAGTAGAGCATATGGAAGTTCTCCCTGGACATTTGATGAGAAATTTTTGAGCAGGAGAATAAAGTGCCTTACGAAAGCATCTGGGAGAAAAAAGGGATTCACTGGAAGTACTCAGGGACCCTGACCGGAGAAGAATTGCTACAATCCAATATGGATATCTATGGAGACCCAAGATTCGACTCGTTGCGTTATCAGATCGTGGATCTGCTTGGCGTTGAATCTTTCGATGTCTCCGCTGAATCCATGGAGGAGGTCACTCTTATGGATGTAGGGGCATCAACGACCAACCCCAGGCTTGTGGTTGCGGTAGTGGCGACGGACACTCAAGGACAGCGACTCGAGGAACTTTATGACACAGTTGCAGGCGGTGCTGCCTGGGAAGCCGAGGTGTTCGAGTCACTCGAGGAGGCGAGAGTCTGGATTACGTCCAAGCACGGCATCGCCTGGTGATCCGCAGTGGCCAGAACACTTGCAGAATTGAGGACTGCAGAATGATGAATAATACAGCATGCAAGCGAGCATCTGTTGAGCAGATTAAGGCCGGCAATGGGGCGTGTACCCTCGTAGGTTATCGCCTGGCCGTCCAGAACCATAAGCAGGAGACCTATTGATGGGCCGATGGAAATTTGCCGCCGTCATCGCACTTGTGTTCATGTCGCTTGGCCTGACTCAGACACACGGAGACGAACTCGACGCATTTCTGGATATGTCGCTCACCGACCTTCTGAATGTGCCTGTGGTGACGGCTTCCAAGCGACTGCAGACTTTGATGGAGGCCCCATCGGCGATCTCTATCATTTCCCGTGATGACATTCTGCAGTCGTCTGCCAACACGATTCCCGAGTTGCTCCAGTACGTTGTCGGGATGGACGGCTATACCAAGACCCATACCGATCAAGATGTGGCCGCTCGGGGGTTGGCGTATGACGAAACCCCCAAGATGCTCATCCTGGTCAACAGCCAGCCCATAAATGTCGTCGTTTACGGCGGCGTGCAGTGGCCTACGCTTCCATTGGCAAAACAAGATATCGATCGCATCGAAGTCGTTCGGGGCCCATCCTCAGCCATGTACGGAGCGGACGCCCAGGCGGGGGTGGTGAACATCATTACCCTTCCTGCATTCGAGCGAAAGAGCTCGGCATCGATTTCCTATGGTGAGCGCGGCACACAGACCTACCAGATCGGTTTCGCGCACCCGCTCAATGAGGATTTTGCGGTGGCGATCAGAGGGCGTTTCACCCGGACTGAGAAAAAGGGAGATGCCGAGACACCCGCAGCGATTCAAGCGGCACCAAACTATGGTATCAAGGACTGGGCAGATATTTATGCGATGACCTACCGGTTGGACTACAAGCGCGGCGACACAGAGTTCAACAGCGAAGGTGGTATATCATCCGACGAGGAAGGATATAACGCCAGCGCCGGCGATCGCAGTATCGACCTGTCCTCGAAACGAACGATTTATCTGAACAACCGGGCAAAGTTTCCCGTTGGCCGTGGCGAGGTCGGCATCCGGCTTGGTGTTAGGGATTTGTGGCAGGAGAACAAGCGCTGGTCCAATGGCGGTTACGTTTTTAAATACGAACTTCGGAAGAGCCAGGGGATCGATGTCGACTTGCAGTACACCCTGAGCCCTCTGGCCAACCAGAACATCATCTTTGGGGGCAATGCAAGTCGTTTCGTCGGGAGCCGTGACATTGCCAATACACCGCCCTACATCTATGACGAATCCGACAACCTCTGGTCGATCTACGCACAGGATCAAGTGGCGTTTGCCGACCGAAGGATTCTCCTGACTCTCTCGGGGCGCTACGACAAGTGGAGCAGCCTGGATGGGGAGTTTACACCTCGGGCGACGCTAAATCTCGATCTCCACAAGAAGAAGGCCAATTTACGCCTGATGGCCGGGTCCTCGTTTCGACGACCTTCTTTTGACGAGAGTCACTACTTCGTGCGGTTTCCCGGAGGATGGCTGAAGGGGAGCCAGATTGACGCCACCACAGAGGTTGGCACGCTTGTGCCCGGCGAGAAGCCGGATCCTGAAAAGCTCACGGCGTATGAAGTGGGACTTCGCCTCCACCCCGACGCAAGGACCTACGTGGATTTCGAGGTCTTCCAGAATACGATCAAGCGAAACCTGGGCCTGATCGTATATCACAATGCACCCGATGAACTCAATATCGGAATCACCAATATCGGTGATCGTATCAAATTGAGTGGCGTCGAAATCGAACTGAAGCATGACCTGTCGAAGGACACCAGGGCTTTCCTGAACTACACTTACCAAAGAGGAAAGATCAAGGACGCTTCCTCGATCGAGGAGAAATGGCTGGGTGCACCACAGGCCAAACTCAGCGGCGGGATCTCCTACGCGGGCACGATCACGGCCGATGCTCGCTTCCGATATGTGGGTGGGGTCACTTATCCGGAAGTCGATTTTGAACCCGTAGATGATTACTGGACTGTAGACCTTGCAGTGTCAAAATTTTTCGGGGAATATCTCCATGCAAAATTATCCGCCACCAACGCTCTTGACAAGGCACGATATGAGTATCCGATCTATACGCAGATAAGACGAAAACTGTCAGTTGACTTGCGATATCTGTTCTAATATGAAACCTGTCGATACGTTCGGTCAATCCATCGTCCTGAGGGGCAGCGCGCAGAAAAGAAGGCGCATCGGTCCTGCACGTTTGTGTGAAGGTGGAGGCCCGCCGAACCTGCGCAGGTTCCTTCTCCTGGCGGTGGTGGGATTGGCATGTTTGGCGGTAGTTTCAGACGCTTTCGCCGTGGACAAGGAAAGGCTAATTCGGCTCAAAGCGGCCTTCATTTTCAATATTATCGGGTACGTAAGGTGGCCCGAGAGCGCCCAGGACAATATCACCGTGGGGATTCTTGGCGAGGATCCTGTGGCAGTACCGCTTCGGGCGATTTCCAAGAAGCGAATGGTGAAGGGTAAACGAATGGAGGTTAAGGTATTCCCGGAAGCCAGCGGGATAGGCCCATGCAACATTCTCTTTGTTTCGGCGCCTCACGTTGCCGCGCTGGATTCACTGGGAGTACAGCTTGAATCATCGCATGTGCTGCTGATTGGCGATACGGATGGACTGGCAGGCAAAGGTGTTGCTGTCAACTTCGTGGTCGTGAAAGAGAGACTGAGGTTCGAGGTGAGTCTGCAGGCGCTCAAACGAGCAGGTCTGGTTGTTGGCGCCAAGATGCTGAACCTGTCGATCCTGGTTGATGAAAAGGACTCGCAGTAAGAAAGCCCACTGGTTATTCCCTATGACGATCCGCCGCAAACTTATCACCATGCAATTGATCACCGCAGCAGCGGTTCTGGTTCTGGCCAGTGCGGTGTTCGTATGGAGCGACCTTACAACCTATCGTGCATCACTTGTAAGCAGATTGCAGTCCTACGCGGAGTTGATCGGAGACAATACGATCTCGTCGCTGAGGTTCCTGGACGAGGTGTCGGCCGCCGAGACCCTCGGGTCTCTTTCGGTTGCAGAGGGGATCACAGACGCCTGTATCTACGATGCATCGGGTTCGGTTTTTGCGACCTACTCTCTTGCACCGCAGCCGAATCGTTCCATACCCGAGACTCCCGGTGAAGGCCATCGGTTTACGGAAGACGCTCTGGAGCTCTTCTTCCCTATCATCAGAGATGCGGAACTTGTCGGTACGATCTTTGTTCGTTCGAATCTCGAAGCCTTCGCCGAGAAAACCAGGGAATTCGCGATCAATGCCGGGTTGGTGCTCGTGGTAGGTCTGGTGTTGTCGTTCGCGCTCTCGGTGATGCTGCAGCGAACCCTGTCCGGCAGAATCGAGGATCTGTCTGACGCGGCAAGGGACGTCTCAGAGAGTGGCAGATATGATCGGCGTGTGCCGAGTGGGGGAACCGATGAGCTTGGCGTGCTCTCGGCAGGGTTCAATGAGATGCTCGAGCAGATCCAGTCTCGTGACGGGGAGCTGAGAGAGGCGAGAGATACACTGGAAGCGAGGGTGCAGGAGAGAACCGAAGCGCTGGAGGCCACACGAAATGAGGCATTGCGGCTGGCCAGCGAAGCAGAGGCCGCCAACAAGTCCAAGAGCGTCTTTTTGGCGAATGTGTCTCACGAGATCCGGACGCCGATGAACGCAATCACCGGGTTTGCCGAGATCCTGGGTGGCCTGCTCACGGATCCCAGGCAAAAGCAATACCTCGCATCCATACAGTCCAGCAGTCACTCGCTGCTCGAATTATTCAGCAATATAATGGACCTTTCCAGGCTGGAGGCCGGTGATCTCGACCTTAATCTGACCGAAGTAGATCTGCTGAAGGTCTTTGCCGACACGGAAAACGTGTACAGTCCCAAGGCTGGTAGTAAGCAGTTGGGGTTCAACCTGCAACTGGACCCCGAGCTTCCACGATCCGTGGCGCTGGATGAGAGCCGATTTGGGCAGGTCCTTTACAATCTGCTGGACAATGCGATCAAGTTTACTCAAGCGGGACACATTTCGGTTGATGCAAAGGCAATACCCGATGGGGGACACGTCACATTACAGATCGATATAAGTGACACGGGGATCGGCATTCCTGAGGATCAGGTGGAGAAAGTCTTCGCACCGTTCACTCAGAAGCAGGACCAAAGCATCAATGAGTATGGAGGCACCGGGCTGGGGTTGACGCTTACGAAGCGACTCCTGGATGCGATGGGGGGGCAGATCTCCGTGACCAGTCAGGTGGGTACCGGCAGCACCTTTCACATCATTCTGAATGAGGTATCGGTGGTGGACGGAACTCCAATTGGCGACCAGACACGGGAGCGTTCAACCGATGATTCACTTGCATCTTCCGAAGAATCGGCAGTCTGGTCACCAGAATCTCTAACCGAGGCGGCGCGTGAGGCATTGCCCGATCTCCTGGCCAAGATGGAGGAGCGGGAGGCCACCGTCGCCAGTCTGGCGAAGACCTTGACGATCAATGAGGTGGATGACTTCGCGAACTGGTTGCAGGACCTGGGTAACTCCTGCGAGTTGACACCCGTTGTGCAGTGGGCGGATAGCCTGGCCGACCAAACAGCTATGTTCGAAATCGATCGCATGGGCGAAACCCTCAAGTCCTACCCTGTTCTTCTGGACAAGGTTCGATCTCTGATTTGATGTTCGGCGACACCGACCCTTTTGAACCGCAGAGAGATACCGATCCCACCCTTATTTCACAGGTTCCTGAAGGCCATTCTCCGTAGCCTTCCCTCGGATCGTCTTATCTTCCATTGCATACGAAAATTCTCACTGGCTAGGTTGCACAAACAGCCTTGATTCAGGGAACTCCAACGCGTGCTGAAGCCTGTGGGCGAAGGGCAGGGAGAGGAGCTACATTCTCAAGAGTCTGAAGGAGAGCCGAATGCACAGCGCATTCGCGTTGTGTCGCCGAATCACAACCAGAACAGCCTTTCTGCGGAAGGAGTTTAAGGATGCCATACACTATCGAATGGAAAACCTCTGGTGTGCAAACGAGGTTCTACGGAGGGGTGGCCGGAGCGGAAATTATTAGCCACTCCAAAGAAATACAGGGTGACGACCGGTTCGATACGATACGATTCATCGTTGCGAATTTCCTGGATGCTCAACAGGTTTCCATCACACTGGACGAAGTTAGGGAAATTGCGACTTTGGACAGCGTTGCAGCACTCTCCAACCCGAGGGTCAAGGTTGCCGTGGTTTCGAGTTCCGAAACGGTTGAAGCCGGTGGCGCGATTTATAAAGCGGGCCTGGCGGACTCTCCCTGGAAGACTGAGTCATTCAGTACTCTGGAAGAGGCTTTGGAATGGATTGCGGAGTAGATCGGGTAAAATGGATGGGGCTGGTCGGCGGGTTCGCCGTAGGGGAGGCCAAGCGCCTCGGGTAGGGGTTGAGCGTCTCTGCTCCGATTGGGCCTCGGAGTCAAAACCAGGTGATGACGAAC
>Ga0209089_10004137_pt1 | contig 12167 bp, 5 predicted proteins | sample ArcticOcean_MG_C_FD_187431 | JGI IMG/M metagenome (GOLD analysis project Ga0209089, IMG submission 187431) | Marine microbial communities from western Arctic Ocean - ArcticOcean_MG_CB2_150 (SPAdes) (version 2) | ecosystem: Environmental > Aquatic > Marine > Oceanic | place: Arctic Ocean: Canada...
GCAAAGCCGGATGGGTGGGGGCATCGCCACGCACACCGAAGTCGTTGATGCTGCGTACCAGGCCTTCGCCGAACAGATTGGCCCAAATTTGATTTACGATGACACGCGGTACAATCGGATTGTGGCCGCTCACGAGCCACCGGGCCAGATCGAGCCGGTCTCCTTCGCCTCGGTTACTTATCTTTGGCAAGGTGGCAAAGGTGTCTGCAAAGACCTTCTCACGGGGTTGTTTGAATTCGCCGCGATGTAAAACAGGCGTTGTCCTTGGGTTGTCTTTTCGTTGGGAAATGACCCGGACACTCATTACCGGTGGTTTTGGGGCGTTGCTGTTGAGCTTTTCTAATTTGGCCTTCAACCGGATGGCTTCTGAATCCCTGGTTTGGCCGAAGGTTAGGAGGGACTCGCTTTCTTGTGTGGTTCGTTTGGCAGAATCATTTTCAAGCAGTTTCACAATGCTCTCTGGAATGCCGTCGGTGGGGCTTTGCCCCGTACGGCAGGCGATGCGAAAGCGTCCGATGGTGTGTTGTGACCCGTATTCCTGATCGAGCACGATGTGCAGGTAGATGCCTGTATCGATTTCCAGCGGTTCGGCCAGAGTGATATCGAGGCTGTTTGGCTTTCCGTATTCATTGGCTATGGCCCAGCCCGTGCCGTTCTTGCCGGCCCCGCTTTTTCCGTCGATGGCGTTTTTTGCCGGCCAATCCTTCTGGGAATATGTGGCGGTTGCTTTACCAAGTTTCAACAGTTGCGGGGTCTTGCTAGAGAAGTCCGCATTGGCGTTGGCGTATATCCGCACATCATTAAGTACAAAGTTGCCGTGAGGCGTCCGTCCGGGGCCTTTCGCGGCAAGGGATTCGTCAGGCAGGACTTCAATCCGGATACCAGTGATACGGTTCAGGCCGGTTTTATAGTTCACCTCATACTCAGCTATTTCAGGGTTTTCGCCACTGACGAGTAGGGAGTCGTCATCTTTTTCGGTGAACTTGACCTTGTCACTAACGTCTGCGCGGGCCGATATAAGTTCCATGGAGTGAAACTTCATAGGTTCGCTTTTTCGGTTGTTAATTTCATCGCGCAACGACGTCTCCAGCACTGCAAGCTGCTTCTTCAAAGTAGCATTTCTTTTTGTGATTTTTGCCGTTAGGTCTTTTACCTTGGATTTGTGTGATTCTATGGCTTTCTCGAAGTCGGCAAGTGCCTGTTGGGAGCGCGGAATGTTGGTGCTGGATTCGTCGCCGTTGTTGAAGTAGGCGAACAGTTGATAATATTCCTTCTGTGTGAGTTGATCGTATTTGTGATTGTGACAGCGCGCGCAGCCGACAGTCAGGCCGAGCCAGACGGAGCCCAAGGTCTCCTCGCGATCCATCACCGCGGCAACGCGCCATTGTTCCTGGTCGGTACCACCCTCGGTGTTGGTTAGGGTTTGGCGATTGAACGCGGTGGCGAGCTTTTGTAAGTCAGTGGCATTTGGAAGGAGATCGCCGGCAAGTTGTTCGATGGTGAACCGGTCGAACGGTAGATCGGCGTTGATAGCGTTGATGACCCAATCGCGGTAGCGCCAGGCGTTCATGCGCGGATTATCTTTCTCGTAGCCGTCGCTGTCTGCATAGCGCGCCTTGTCGAGCCAGTGACGTCCCCAGCGTTCACCAAAGTGCTGGGAGGCAAGAAGTCGGCCAACGAGTTTGTTGTAGGCTTCGGACGATTTGTCGTTCGCAAAGGCCTCCACTTCCCCTGGCGTGGGTGGCAGGCCGATGAGATCGTAGCTGAGTCGTTTGATGAGAGTGTTGCGATCGGCTTGCGGTGATGGCTGCAGTTTGGTTGTTTCAAGCCTGGCTAGCACGAAGCGGTCAATTTCATTCCGAATCAAAGCGCCAGTTTTCACCTCTGGCGGAGCGGCTTGGCTCAAGGGCAGATAGGCCCAGTGCTGTCCCCAGCGTCCCCCCTCGGCGATCCATTGACGAATCAGTGCGATTTGAGCCGGCTTCAACGGCTTGCCGTGATCAGGCGGAGGCATGAGATCATCAGCATCATTCGTGGTCACACGATTGATGAGTTCGCTACCATCCGGATTGCCGGGGACTACCGCGCGTTTGCCGGATTTCAATTCAGCCCGGGCACTCTTTTTATCCGTCAAATTCAGCCCGGCCTTTTGCTTGTCCGGCCCATGGCAAGCGGTGCAATTCTCAGAAAAAACGGGTTGAATATCGCGTGCGAAATCGATCTCTGCCGCACCAATATTCAAGGTCAGCAAAATGCTGAGGGATAAAATGTGTTTCTTCGTGAAACAATGAATCATCGTAGAACCTGCTTTCCGGCGAAAAGCATAGACTTTTCATTCTGAACTGGTCAAATAAAAGCTGCTTAAAGGAGAAAAAAAATCCTGATTTATTTATCTGACTGCTACAGGGGAAAGACAGCTCTAGATACAGTAGAAATCAAAATCGATTTATCCGAAACTAAAGCGGCAAAGAAGGAAACGGCCGTTTTCCTCTACAAACATGGCGGCAGGAGCAACAGGGAACAGTAAGGTGCTAAGCAATTGTCGAAGCTGCACAATCAGAACCGCCGACAGCAAAGCAAACAGATATCTCAATTCATGATGCCGCCAAATGAGGAAACATCGAAGTAGGCAAACAGCACTTGGCTGCCGGCACAGATGTGAAGGATAAGCATGAAAAAACCTCTTTGTATTTCGCGGCTTCGGGAAGGGGGAATCACACGAAAACCGTTGAAATTCTCGGCGCCGAAGGTACAGATGTGAATGCGAAGGATTTTGAAGGAAGGACTCCTTTGCAACGTGCGGCTGTAGTGCCGTTTTAGCTCCATCATCGCAATGGTTCCCATTCTCGCAACACCCGAACTAATGAGTCGGCTCTGTTTTACTTCTTCTGGACGTGCAGGATGAGGGGATTGGAAACAATGCCTTTTTCGGCCGTGGTACGGATGTGGAAGCGCTTGGTGGTTTCCGGCACCCAATCGTCGGCGGTAATGAAAAACTCGCGCTCGGTTTGGCCTTCCACGATGAGCAGGCCGTTTAGGCCTATGTTATCCACGTAAACGCCGTGCGGCAGGTTGCGGCCCGCGTCGTGGCTGCCCAGTTCAACGCGGCTGTTGAATCCATTTCGCTCCACTCTCACCCGGGCCGAAATGGTCTCACCCGGGGCTATGTTGAATTCCAGCGGATCAGTGGTCGTGCCGGTTCTCGCGGCGCCACTTTCGTTGGTGGTCACTTGCACGAGCAGCTTGGGTTTGTCGATCGGCTTGATATTTCCGAGTTTACCAATGTCATGGGTGACTTCCTTGCCGTTGATCGTTGCGGTGGCTGTGACTATTGCGAAATCGTTCTCCGGCATTGCTGTGTCGGTTCCGGTGTAGATGGCGCCGAAGGCCATGAGTTGCCCGGCCTCGATGGTCAGTGGCGCGGTCACATGAAACCCTTCCGGTACGTCTGTAATGTCGATCCGGATTGGTCCCTCAAAGTCGTCGAGTCGTTCGGCCTTCACGTTAAACTCGCGGCCGCTACCCCTGGGCACGCCATCGGCAAAACCGCCAATGGTGAGCTTGAAGTCGGGGCGGCGTGGTCGAATGGTCATGGTGTATTTGAAATCCTCTCCCTGGAAACCTCGAACATCCGACACACGCACCAGGTAGTCTCCATCAGCGGGGGCAGTGAATGTCAGCTTTGAGTCCTTGCCGTGGCGTCGCCGGCTTTCGTCGTCGTTTTTGTAATAAACTGTAAACGTTGGCAGGCCATTCGCGGTGGGCACGGCGCCCTTGGCCAAGGGCTCAACGATGTAGGCCGGTTGGCCAAGCGGATGCGCCAACGGCGTGGTATCGTGGTAGCCGTAGCGACTGCCACTGCCGGGGTAGACCATGTAGCCGCTGTCGGGCCCGCGCGGGTAATGCCAAAGCTTCACCACTTCGCCGTTCACATAGAGGAATTGGTTGAGCTTCATTTCGTCCCACTTGAAGAGCCGAAAGTCGCCGGAGGTGTTGGAGTCTTTCCCGCGGAAGGTCAGCCAGGATTCCCGCACAGCCTTGAGTCGAACGCGCTCGATGGGGTGGCCGGAGGCATCGAGCACTTCCACTTTGGAATCCAGCGGCGACTTGCTGCGGGCGGCGTTGATTTCCATCACCCACTGTTCGCCGGCCTTGGCGGCGAATCGGAACACGTCTGTGTCGTCCTCTTTCTTGCCATAAATCACGCCGGTGATTTTGGCTGGCGCGCTGATGGCCATCGCCGACCTTGGATCGTTGTTGGGTTCTTTCTCGGAAAGTTCCGCCTGGTCAAGCGCGGTCTGGGGGGTGACTTGAGGAGATTGTGCCTGGGCGAGGGTCGGCTTCGGCTTGGCCAGGCGCAGTTTATATTTCTGAAGCGAGCCATCCATCCGGCCGACGTGCAGCGAGTTTCCATCGTAGCCAAAGGCCAAGGCGGAAACGACATCCGGCTGGCTGGCGATGATCTGCAGTGGCTCAAGGCTTGGCAGCGCCCAAACTTTCACCGACCGATCGGCGGAGGCGGTGGCCAAGCGCGTGCCCGCCTGGTTGATCGCGATGTCGGTAATTTCGTCCTCGTGCGCATAGCGAACGCGCTCGAGCGGATTGATTTCCGCTTGGTCGCCGCTTATCCATTTCCACATGCGGATTTGTTTGTCGGCACCGGCAGCGATGACGTGTCGGCTGTCCGGCGTGAATGCGGTGATGAATTGTTCGCCAGTGGGTTGGCCGAATGTGTCGAGCCGTTGGCCGGTGGTGGTGTTCCAGAGCTTTACCGAAGAGTCGCCACCGGCGCTGGCCAGCACCTTGCCGTCAGGGCTGAAGGCGATGCCGTACACGGCTCCGTTGTGGCCCTTGAGCGTGTTCAGCAGCTTGCCGGTTTTTGCGTCCCAAAGTTGGATGAGCCGATCGTAGCCGGCAGTGCCCAAGCGCTGGCCGTCCGGCGAAAACGCAACCCCATACAAGGCATCGCGATGGCCTTGGCTGAATTCGCGAACGCGATCTCCGGAATCAAGATCGAACAGAACCGCGACACCGTTCAGGCCGGGAACACCGGAGGCGACCGCCAGCCATTTGGCGTCTGGCGAAATGGCGATGGCGTTCACTTTGCCGGGAATCCCCTTGAGCGCCTTGTCGCCGAGCTGAATTTCGCCATAACGCCCAACAGCAAGCTGCCCGTTTGAGGCGACGGCCATGGCGGTAACCGGGCGGGTGGCATTTTTGTTCGCTACCGTTTTCGGGACGTTCAGCGTGGCAAGGATGGAGTGATCGTCACTTGGTCCTTTCGCGCCGCTGTTGATCCACGCTGTAAGCGTGGCGATGTGTTGCGTTGTAAGTTGCGGTTCCTTGCGCGGCGGCATGTACGGCTTTACCTTCTTGGTGACGGCCTTGATGAGCAGGGAGCCATCGGCCTTGCCCGGTTGAATGGAGGCTCCGCTTTCGCCGCCTTTTATCAGCGTCCTGAATGTTTCCACAGAAAACTCGCCTTCAAGGTCAATGTCATTGTGGCAGCCGGCACAGTACTCGCGCAGGATCGGAGCAACGTCCTTGTGAAAATCAATCGTTTCCCCGAAAGCCGGCAGGGCGATCAGCGAAAGAACGAAAGAAAGTAGAAATTTCATGGCTCAGTGTTGGAACAAGAATTCGCGGCTGGTCATCAATGCCCAGAAGAGATCTTCCACGACGCCGCGGCGTTCGGTTTCGGGTGTCACCTCGAAAATATTCTGAAGCCGTTTACGTTCCGAGTCGCTGGGGCGGCGGGAGAGGCAGAGCAGGTAGGCTTCGTCGATAATATCGCCGTTACTCTGCGTGATCATCGTGTTTACACGGCTTTGTTTGCTGCGGAGGTTATTATTAAGCGTGTCGCCATTGGAGAGGTGAAGCACCTGCACCATGCTGGGTTTGTTGGAGCGTTCGCATTCGCAAGTAATCTCGCGTTCATTCCGCCCGAAGGTCTTGAGGAAGTACGAGGTCACGGAGGAGTCGGAGAGTTGCAGCGCGCGCGTTCCCTCCCGGTACAAGCTTGTTCCCTCCGTGCTGCCGTCGGAGAGGGTGATCCGGTTGTATTTCGGAGACACACGGGTTACCGACGTGATCGCGTCCTGCAATACCTCGGCCATCAAACGGCGAGGATAGTAGCGGGAGTAATATTTTTGGTCGCCCTCGTTTTCCGGCAACGGCGTGCTGCTGCGGCGATACGTCTCGCTTCGCAGGATGAGCCGCATAAGAGACTTGAGGTCGTAGCCGTTTTTCGCGAGATGCTCGGAGATTGCCTGCAACAATGGTTCGTTGGAGGCGGGGTTGGAGATGCGAAGGTCGTCCACCGGTTCGACGATGCCGCGACCGAAGAAACTGGCCCAGACACGATTGGCGATGGAGCGAGTGAAGTACGGGTTCTCGGGTGAGGTCAGCCAATCTGCCAAAGCTTCGCGGCGATCTTCGGTCGAGTCGCTGGCGATCGCTTGGCCGTCCAGCGGGGCCGCCGGTTGAGGTTTGCCGGTGCGCGGTTGGATGAGATCGCCTCGGTCGGCGATGAACAGCGTCCGTGCACCGTCGCCGCTGCGGGAGTCGCCGCCCCAGCCCTTGGCCCGGACGCGGGCGAACAAGTTGGCGAACGAGTAGTATTGGTCATTCGTCCATTTTTCCAACGGATGATTGTGGCACTTGGCGCAGTTGATGGAGAGGCTCATGAACGCTTGGCTCACGTTTTCCGCCATCGTTTCCGGATCCTGATGGATGGAGTAAAAATTTGCGGCGCCATTTTTCAATGTGTCCCCCTTGGCGGCGACGACTTGTCGGACGAGTTGATCCCAAGGGGTGATTTTTTCGATCTCGCCGCGAAGCCAATCGTAGTAGGCTTTGAGGGCCAGGGGGCGTAGTTTTTTGCTGCTGATGAGGAACAAGTCGGACAGACGATAGGCCCAGTAGTCGACGAATTCCGGCTGCGCTAGTAGTTTTTCGATCAGATCGTCGCGCTTGGTTTCGGAGGTGTCGGCGAGGAACGCCTTGGTTTCTTGCGGTGTTGGCAACATGCCAACGACGTCGAGATAAACGCGCCGGATGAATTCACTGTCGGAACTTGGCTTGGACGGCTTGAGGTTGAGTCGCCGCAACTGCTCTATGACACGTTTGTCGATGACATTGCGCTTGGGGGTGCGCGCAAACACTTCGTCGGGGATCACGCTTGGCCAAGGGGAGGTGATGCGGGCCAAGGCGATCTGTCCGGAATACCAAACGCTGATCGCGCCTTCACCGTAGCCGATGACCTTGGCCAAACCGGTGGCTTCGTCAACTTCGGCTATGGTGGCATCAGTCGGGGTGAATCGCGCCCAGCGAGTAACGTCCCGCTTGGTTCCGTCGCTAAAAAAAGCGTGTACGGTTAACGGCTGTGTGTCGCCTTTGTTAAGTTGCGAAAGGGCAGGGGAGAGTTCGATCCGGTTCAGTTTGGTATCGTCTGTCGATGGGCCTGGGGCACCTTGCTGAATCCACTCGATGAGTAGTTTGTAAGCGTCGGAATCTTCGTGGAGGGGTTTGCCGCCTTTGTGGCGGACGGCAGCAGTGGGTTTGATGACGAACAAGCTGCGAGCCGGGTCGGCGAACTCGATTCGGCGGCCGCGGTTTTCCCGAGTGATGTTATAGTGATCGGTCGCGGGATCGTAGGCGTTCAGGCTCAGCCGAAAACCGCCTTTACCGGCAAGGGCACCGTGGCAACCGCCACTGTTGCAACCGGCCTTTGACAAGACCGGCAAAACATCATGCCGAAAACTCAACGGCCGATCGCTGGCAACGACAGGCGTCACCAAGGCGAGTAGGCTCAAGAAAGCTAGTGTTCTCACGCAAACAGTTCCTTGATCGGTTCGTTGCCGAAATCGACGAGCGGGAAGGGGCGTCCGGATGGGCCGGGCAGGGTGGCTTTCGGGTCGAGGCCAAGGCTGTGAAAAATCGTCGCCACGACATCGCCGGGTTCGACCGGTCGTTCAGCCGGGAAGCCGCCAATCGGATCGCTTTTGCCGACCACGCGGCCGCCTTTCACGCCGCCACCTGCGAAGGAGCAGGTGAAGCATTGCGGCCAGTGATCGCGCCCGCCTGCCGGGTTCACCTTCGGCGTTCGACCGAACTCGGATAGCGTTGTGACCATCGTATCGCCGAGGAGACCGCGGTCATGTAGATCCTCGATCAACGCGCTGTAGCCCTGGTCGTACATTGGCGCGACCTGCTCCTTCATCTGCTTCACTGAGATGAACGGCTTCGATCCGTGGATGTCCCACGAGAGTTGGTCGAACACTGTAAGGAAACTGTTGATGGTGATCATCCGTACGCCGTTCTCCACCAAGCGGCGGGCAAGCAGGCAGCATTGTCCAAAGCGATTCATGCCGTAGCGTTCGCGAACGGATTGTTTCTCCTTGGTGATGTCGAACGCGGCCCGGGCCTGTTCGCTGGTCATCATGCGGAACGCGGAGTGGAAGCTTTCGTTCAGCAGTCGCGCGTCCTCGCTGGCTTCAAAATTTTTCACCGCGCCGTCGACGATATCGCGCATCTTGCGGCGGCGATCGAGTCGTGCCGCGCCGATCTGATCCGGCGGCAGCAGATCCGGTACCTGGAAATTCTTTTTTGACGGATCGGCGTTCAGCGCGAACGGATCGTGGGCCTTGCCGAGGAAACCTCCCGCCTGGCCGTTGGGCATATTGCCGCCGCCGCGCCCCATCAATTCCGGCAGCACGACAAATGGCGGCAGGTCGCTCTTGCGTCCGAGCAGGTAACTGGCGACGGCTCCGGCGTGCGGCGTTTGCACACCGCCGGTGAAGCGCCGGCCAGTCTGCATGATTTGCCAACCAGCATCGTGCACTGCCGCGCCGCCGTGATGCACGGTGCGGACGAGCGAAAACTTGTCGGCTATTTTCGCGTGCATCGGCAGGATTTCGGAGATGTCGATATCGGGCGACTTGGTGCGGATCGGCTTGAACGGGCCGCGAATTTCTCGCGGTGCATCGGGTTTCATGTCCCAGAGATCGACGTGGCTCGGCGCGCCGAGGTTGAATATCATGATACACGCGCGGTTATCATGGCCAGGTTTTACTGCTCCATGCTCCTTTGCGGCGAGTAACTGCGGCAGCGACAGGCCGACGGCACCGAGCGCTCCGATTTGCAGAAATTCGCGTCGTTTTAAATGACTGCCACCACAAATGGAGGCATTTTCTTCAGCCAGAAAATCAAACATGATTCACCTTTCATTTCGCGGTGTTTCGCACCGCAGTGTGAAGTGCAGAAAGATTACCCTCCTGGCCGCCTTTTGCACAACGAAAACGGTGCCGGATTGATAAACGAGGTAGACTGTTCCATTTGCTGCGCCCTAGATGCTCAAAGATTCTGGGTGATCCCTTTCAAGGAGGTCTCGGCCATTACCCTGAAAATCTACAACGGGACGAAGAGTGGTGGCACAGGTTCGTGGGAGCGTGAAAGAAGATGAAAAGCTAAAAAATGCTCAGCAAGGCATAAATAAGTCCATCTTGGTGTCATGATATGCTTTGAAGGATTTAAAACAGCGTTTTTTGAGTTTTCTGAGAATCCGTTGCTCCTCATTGGATTACCCTCTGCTTCTGGCGTCCAACTGCTGCTGGATGTAATAGCTGACCTCAAGGCTTAAGGGCGGCTCTTCCAAAGCCTCCTCGCCAGTTTTGGGTCTGTATACCATGACGCCGGCGACACTCGGTAAACATGCTCTTCGCTGATCATTAGTTCCTCAGCAATTTGGTAGGGCATGAGTGGCTCGCCGACCAGTTCAAGGCTCGCGACTCCGAAATGGAGGCGAACGCCCTTCTCAAGTGCCGTCTTTGCTATTCCGCCCCCGGAGACACCCTTTTTTTAACTACATTTCAGGAAATCTCCGCGCTACAGCCCGATCCGGGCCCTTGACCCCGCCCAGCACGCCCGCCTAAAGTCTGCCCAGCAACGACCCGACCAGAATCCATCAACTCGGAGCAAAATCGAGTCAGCCCTAGGTAGAAAAAATGACACGCAATAACCGCTTATCCATTGTTCTTCTTTTTTTATGGACCCTTGCTCTCTCGCTGCAAGCTCAACAAAACAATGACGATAAAACACTGAGGGTGTTCATCTTCGCCGGCCAATCGAACATGGTGGGGTCGGACTCGAAGGTGAAGGACATCAAACGCTTCCCGCCATTTGCCGGACTGGAGGCGCCTCAGAGCAAAGTGCTGTTCTCCTACTCCATCGGGCGCCAAAACAAGATGCGTTCCGATGGATGGGTGGCGCTGCAGCATGTGAACAATGTGGTGGGCCCCGAGCTGAGTTTTGCACGGAAGGTCACGCAACACATCAAAGCGCCGATCGCCATCATCAAGTGTGCGGCCGGCGGCACGCACCTTGGCGGTGATTGGAATCCTGACGAGTCCATAGGCTTCAAGATGTATCCGCTGACGCTGGATCTCATCAAGACCTCGCTGGCCGATCTCGACAAACGCGGGATCAAATACCGTATCGAAGGCTTCATGTGGCATCAGGGCGAGAACGACATGTTCGAAAAAGATTATATGCCCAGCTATGGCGTGAACCTGAAGAACTTCCTCGCAAAATGGCGGCGCGATTTGGGTACACCCAAGCTGAAGTTTTACATCGGCGAACTCTGTACCAAGACGATTTGGGGCATGGATCTGCGGCCGCGCATGTACGCCATCAGCCTTGGCCAACGCGCGGTAACCGGGGTTGATCCACGGGCCGAATACATACCCACTTCGCAGGTGGGAGTGGAGATCGGCGGAGGCGTGGGCCTTCATTATCATTACGGAACACTCGGCCAGTTACAGCACGGCGAGAACTACGCGACGGCCTACCTGCGGACAATCGGCGCGGATTCATCCCGGTCGCGACCGCTCAAAGTTTGGCCTTACAAAAAGGGCAGCAAGGTGAAGCTGTTTGTGCTAGCCGGTCACCGTAACATGGAAGGCGAACGCGCCTTTGTGCAGGAATTAAAGGCACTGAAGGGCAAAGCCGCCCTGCTCAAGGACAACCCGAGAATCGCCTACAAATACAACCTCGGTGGCGGCTACAGAACTTCCAATGGCTGGGAACCGCTGGGCCTCACCGGTTACTATGATACGTTCGGGCCTGAGCTGAGTTTTGCGCAAATCCTGCAAGGGGAGGCTCCCGGCAATATCGCCATTGCGAAATTCACCCACAGCGGATCGCAGATCATCGATTGGACACCCGAAGGCAGCATGGCCAAGTCACGCCACCTCTATCCCAAATTCATCGACTTCACCAAGGAAGCGGTTCAGGAACTCGAAGCCAAGGGGCATGAGGTGGAGTTGGCAGGTATTTTTTATCACCTCGGTGAAAACGACATGTCCTTCCATCCGTACCGCAAACAAGCCGCTGAGCGCCTGCAGGCCATCATCGCACAAAGCCGCAAGGATCTCGAGCGGCCCGCGCTAGAATGGTACGTCAGCCAGCAACCGCCCACCGACGACAAGAGCGTGAACAACATCGATGTGGCCGCCAACATTGCCATGGCTGCCGCAGCCGACCCGACGTTCATTCACCTCAAGGCCTTCAATCTACCCCCGCAGGAAAAGAAACTCGTCATCTCCACCGCCGGCATTGTTGAACTTGGGGAATTCATCGCCAAGAGCTACCTTGGGCATCAATAAAAGAGTACAATTCTATTTTTTAGGAGAAAATGGAAACTGGAACGGGTAAAGAACTGAAAGCTGAAGGGAAATGAAACACCTCTTACTCACAATACAATCGCAGCCGTGCTGTTGGTGGGGTGTGGGAAGGCTTGGTCCAAGTGCAGAAGGATGTTTCGGGATCACCAAGGCGATCAACCGGAGCCTGACAAGGTGCCTGAAATGGCTGGCGTGGTGGCACGGTGAGGGGGAGACGGCTGAAGCAGGTGGGCGCGGACAAGCGCAGCATCAAGCTGAATAAGGACCATGAAACGGCGGACCTGACGAGCATGGAGATTATCGTGACTGTGCAGGTATGGCAGGCCGGAGCAGATGGCATACGGAGAGATCATTGACCAAAAATGTTAAAAACCGTTAGAGTGGCAGCAGTTTCAGTGGATAGCACAACAGGGGACTGGAACGATAATTTAAAGAAAATCACCGAATGGACCAAGCAAGCTGCGGATTCTGGTGTTCATCTCATTC
>Ga0209089_10004138_pt1 | contig 12167 bp, 10 predicted proteins | sample ArcticOcean_MG_C_FD_187431 | JGI IMG/M metagenome (GOLD analysis project Ga0209089, IMG submission 187431) | Marine microbial communities from western Arctic Ocean - ArcticOcean_MG_CB2_150 (SPAdes) (version 2) | ecosystem: Environmental > Aquatic > Marine > Oceanic | place: Arctic Ocean: Canada...
GCTGTGGACTGCTGGCACTGACCTTTCCCGCCTGTGCGCGGCACCTCGGCCCGACCGTTGCCGGCATGATCGTGCCTGGCGGCGCCCGTGTCCCCGGCACCCGCTACGTGCTGGATCCAGTGAAAGCCGCGTGGGATATCGGCTGCATGATCCGCTGGCTGGACTATAACGACACTTGGCTCGCTGCCGAATGGGGCCACCCCTCCGACAACCTCGGCGGCATTTTGGCCGTTGCCGATTTCGTTTCGCAGCAACGTGCTGCTAACGGCGAAGCACCGCTCACGATGGGCGAGGTGTTGACCGCCATGATCAAGGCGCATGAGATCCAAGGTATTATTGCGTTGGAAAACAGCTTCAACCGTGTCGGACTCGACCATGTCGTGCTGGTCAAAGTAGCATCGACCGCAGTGGTGACGCATCTGCTTGGCGGCAGTCGGGAGGAGATTATCGACGCGCTGTCACAGGCCTGGGTCGACGGGCAGGCGCTGCGCACCTACCGGCACGCCCCGAACGCCGGCTCTCGCAAGTCCTGGGCGGCAGGCGACGCCACTGCCCGCGCCGTGCACCTGGCGCTGATGACGTTGCGCGGCGAGATGGGATTGCCATCGGTGTTGACGGCTCCGCATTGGGGGTTTTATGACGTGCTGTTTAAGGGCAAATCATTTTCCTTCAGCCGCGGTTTCGGTAGTTACGTCATGGAGAACATACTCTTCAAGGTTTCTTTCCCGGCCGAGTTTCACGCTCAGACTGCAGTTGAAGCGGCGGTCGCGCTGCACCCGCGGGTCAAGGATCTCCTGGACGAGATCGAGCGAATCGATGTCACAACACACGAGTCGGCCATTCGCATCATTTCGAAGGTCGGGCCGCTGGCGAACCCTGCCGACCGTGACCACTGCCTGCAATACATGATCGCTGTACCGTTGCTCCTGGGCAAACTTGAGGCGGAACATTACGAAGACGATTTCCACGCTGCGAATGCCGCAATCGACGCGCTGCGGGACAAAATGAGGATCACCGAGTCGCCGCAGTACACAGCGGATTATCTCGATCCGGGGAAGCGCTCGATCGCCAATGCTCTGCAGATTCATTTCACCAACGGCACCAGTACCGAAGTCGTCGAAGTCGAGTACCCTGTCGGCCATCGTCGTCGACGCGCGGAAGCGATGCCGTTGTTGGAAGAAAAATTCATCGCGAACGCCAGCCGAATTTTTCCGGCGGACCGTGTCCGTGCGTTGCTAGATCTCTGCCTTGATGGGGAACGCTTGTCGTCGATGCCGTGCCATGAATTCGTCCAGCAGTGGGAAAAATTAGATAATTTAGAATAATCCATAGGCCAACCAGCAACACCAGAAAGAAAATAATGTCCAATCCGTACGGCCCGCCACCGGCCGAAGACGTCATGGAGCCGGGAGTCGTTGTCGAGTTCGTGATGCATCCGCGCTTTGCCCGACTCATTGCGGAACGCCGCCAAGAAGCCTCCACATGAACCGGCATTCCATCTACGCACTTTGTCTTCTGCTCGTCACTTGCCAAGCACCGGCCAAATCTCTGATAATCTCTGCTGCCGGCAGATCGATCTGGGCGGCGGAGGTCAGAAAAGACGGGGACACACTGATTTATACGACGACTAAGGGTACCGAGGCGAGCATGCCCGTCAAAGGCGCCAAAGTTGTGCCTGGTGTCGTCCGCGGCAAGGGTTACAGGCCGGAGTTCATCGAGCGGGTCATCACGTTGATCGACGGGCTGTCGGGTAGCCACCCGCACCTGCAGAAACAGTTGCGGCCGCTGCATGACGAATGGCTGGCATTGAGAACGGGCACAGATGAAACCGCCGGTACCGCGGTTCAGGAAGCGCTCGACACCTTCAATGCCGGTGCCAGAGATTATGCGGCCTACAACGCCGCAATGACCGACCTCGGGATGATCGACTACAAGGACGTTCAGGGGCGTTTCACCGATCAGACCCAGGCGGCCATCGCCAAGGTGAAAGCCGGCTACCACACCGCCGGTCTTGCGAGATTGCGAAAACTCGCGGCACAGGGGAGTGCGTCGATTGACACTTGCCGACAGCTTAAGCTGCTGGCGGACGAGCTGCTGTTGACAAAGCTGCCGGAAGCAGCGGCACAGGAGGCCCGGACATTGCGCACTACTGCAAAGAAACAGGCGATCAAAGGAACCATGCAGACGATCAAGGCGGTGCGCCGGGGCGGCATGACGATTGAGATATATCTGCAATGCCGCGGGTTGCTCACCGATCTTCGCACCTACGTGATCGACAGCGGCAAAGCAACAACCGAAATCAATAAAAAGCTGGCGGACCTGGTGGCTGAAGCAGGTCGAAGCCTGCCGGATTACGGCTTCAAAAACAACGGCTTTCCGTTGCATCGCGACGACCACAAACTGATCAAACAGGTGGCGCCGTTCTATTCGCAGGCCGCCCCGGCATCATTGCAGATCGACAAGCAGGCGTTCTTGATCGGCGAGAGAATGCCGCCGACGGTGCGACGCGGGCGCGATGCGGAGCTGACCTTCCGCGTTGTTTTCAATCGCCTGCCGCAGGAGGGCGGGCAGTTTGGCATTTTGATTTATGGCCATGGCGGCCGCAAGGGGAGCAAATATGTGGTGCCGCTTCGGGAATTTAAGATCCAGGACGGCCATGGCCGTGCCATCATCCGCGATGATTTCACGCGACTCGATGAGCGCATCGTCAAAGGTCAGGCGCCTGGTAAGTTCAACACTTTCGCCTTTCTGGCGTACACCGACGAGCGCGATTCCTCACCTTCCGACTGGCACGTCCTCAGCGCCGGCTGCCCTCTGCCGGTCGGCCCTTGAATCATTCTGCCTGGCGCTCGCGTCGTGTCCAGCCACTGGATCGGCGAGGGCCTACTGGCCGACGGGGAACCTCTCTGGGCGGTCGCGCACGCAGCGCCATAGCTGCCAGCCCGACGACCAGGCGTACTCGAGCATCAGCCAGTGTGCCCCGTGCTCGTGCAACTCGACAAAGACCGGGTCGGTAGGCGCGTAGAACCTGCCGTTGTTCGGGGGGATCAGCAGGTGTACCTGTTCGTCTTGCCTTTGGGCGTGCATTTCGTCCGTGTAGTAGTCGAGCCTTGCCAGAAATCGGTTGTCGAGCTGGTTGCAATAGATAGCGGCTGACCGCAGATCAAACAACAGGATCCGCGAATCCTTCCAGTCGGCATCGACAATCGCCGCGATTTCTGCGCCGGTCGGAGGCGTGCCGATAAACTGGTCACGCTCTTTGCCTTCCAGCCTCAACGGCCACAGCACAACCAGCACAGCCATCAGCAGGCCGCTGGTGAGGACCATGCAAAACCGGGCGCCAGCGCTACACTCCGTGAAGTTAGGGCGGTACAGCCAACTATAGAGCATGGGTACCCAACAGAACCCGGCCATCAGAAATTCGCCGCCTAAATAAAGTTGCGAGGCACGACCGCCAGCCAGCACGATCACCAGCGCCGCTGTCAGCCAGAAGCCCAGCCGCAGATCGAGTGGCATCGACTTGACGAAATGCGTCACCAGCAACAGCACGGCGACAGCGATGCCGGCGACTGCCAGCCGCGGTTCCTCGGCGAACACTGTGCACAGGGAGGCGTTCTCGAAAAAGGGCAGCAGCCGACGAATGCAGAACCATGGGTCGTGCATGATCAGCCAGTTGCACAGCGGATACAGCAGCGCGAGATATATGAGCGGGACAAACAGCAGAGTTGTCAATCCCTGGTGCCGTTCGACCCGTTTTCTGCCGTAGAGCTGCATCAGCATCAGCGTTGCGATGGCGAAAGCGATGCCGACACCGCCGCCCAGCACCAGGATGGCGCAGTTGATGGCCACGACGATGAGTTCCCGCAACACCGGCTCACGCTGCCAGCGGCTGATATGGTAAAGGGTGCTGGTCATTACCAAAAGAAAAATCCAGAACGGATTTTGCTCCCACAGGTAATTGCGCAGCGCCGGCACCGCAAAGAGGACAGGGACGAAAATAAAGAACAGCTTGCCGCGTCCGGTGAAATGCACCAGCCGGCACAGGTAGAAAAAGACCCAAACCTGGCAGATTGCTACCAACCAGGCCTGCGGGTCGCATCCCCCTGGCAGGACGCCCCGCAGCAGCAGCAGCAGTAACGCTGGCAGTGGCGGATAATCGAGGACCCCGACGAGCGCCTGTTTGGCCCAGTTCTGCTGGTCCACCAGCGCGATGCAAATGTTCTCGTACACGGCCATCGATTCTGAGCCCGTGAACGGCAGGTGCAGCCGCACTGCGAGCAGTCCGACGGCGGCACCGACGATCAGCACCAGCCGGTGCCAGGCCAGTGGTTCGCGGTGCACCTGATGCGAGGTGCCATACCAAATACGTTCCGCCAGATTACCCATAAGGGAGGATCATTTGAATAGTGCGTGTTACGGCAGTGTCTAAGGCTCTGATACATGTTGCAGTTCAACACCCTTCGTGACCGCCAGATCCCGGCCAACGCCGCGGGATCGTTGTCCCCGGTCTGCAACTGGTGTAAACAGTTAATTGAGCACCCGTTGCCGCTTCTGCAACGCCGCTTGACCGCGTCGTTGTAACAGTTACGTTGACAAACACTCAAGCCGCAGGCCCATTTTCAATCAGTTCAACGCCGACGACGAGCGGGTTGAATAAAAAAGCGATTGCCTACGTCGAATGGAAACAGCCGACTTTCAGACACGTATTCGAGCGGCCAAGTCCGGCGATGTAGAAGCCTTTGCCGAGCTGTTCGAGGTGTTGCGTCCCGCAACCACAGCGGTGGCTTATCGGCTGGTTGGCCCGAACGATGCGGACGATGTGGTGATGGACACTTATCTTAAAGCCTGGAAAGCCTTGCCGCGGTTTAACGAGCGCTCGTCGCTCAAAACCTGGCTGTACCGGATCTCGCACAATTGCGCGATGGATTACCTGCGGGCCCGGGGCCGGCGTTTGGAACGGATCATGCCACAAGACGAGGTGGACGACCGCGACATCGGCAAACTCGAGGACCCAAAGGCGTCGTTGCCATCGGCGTCCATCGAAAAAGCCGAGATGGTGACGGCAGTGCGCGGTGCCCTGGCAGAGATGGACGAGACGCATCGACTCGTGCTCGAACTGAGATTCATGGACGACTTGAGCTATGCTGACATCGCCGCGGCGATGGGCGTCTCCATTGGTACAGTTATGTCTCGCTTGTTCAACGCAAAGCGAAAACTACAGCGCATCATGCGGGAGCAGAAACAATGAAAACCATGCCCTGGCGGAAAATCGAAGAGACGCTCCGGAAAGCCGGCAGCGACGATGTGCCCGTGCGCGACAGCGCCGCTTTCTGGGAGGCCTTCAAGGCCCGCGCCGAAGGCGAGACGCGTAACGAGGCGGCGCCGGCACCCGTTGCCCTTTTCCCCGCCTGGCTCAAGGCTGCCGCGTGCTTCGCGGTAATTGTGACGGGCGCTGCCTTGCTTATCCCGACTCCATCGAATAATAGTATTGTCGATGCTGAACTCAGTGAGATCACGGCGATCGAGGTTGCCGCTGCCCACGGCGAAATAACAATAGATGAATCGGTCGAGGGCACCATCGTATGGATCCACGGATTGGAGCTGGAGGATGTCGGACCAAACCAGATCAAAGCGTTTGATGTCGCTGCCGACCACAGCGCCGTCACAATCATGAACGACGAATCCACCAACAGCACGATCTTGTGGATTCACGGGATGGAATTGAAATAATGCGACGCACAATCAAACTAATGGCGCTGGCACTGGTGTTCGGCGCCTGCTTGGCGAACGCCGGCATCATGTCAGTCCGTTTAGTGCATGCGACCGACGCCGAAGGCGGCATAGATCCCGGACTGTCCGACATCGCCGCTATTTTGAGCAGTCTCCGATTCGAGAGCTTTTCACTGCTTGACTCTGATACGGTCCAGTTGCCGGCTGAAGACGCCAGGATCAGGATGGCGCAGGGTTACACCCTGACCTGCGCCGGGACCCAGGACGATCTCGCCATCGAAATGAACCACAACGGCCAGGTGCTGCTGAAAACAACAGCAACGCTCAGACGCGGCAAACCGCTGATCCTCGGCGGCTTCCCGACCCGGGAAGGCAAGATCGTCCTGGTGCTCAAGGTCGAATAATAAAGTTCTCTTCGAAGCCGCTGTTTGGTATTAGCCACGCGACGAAGCCAATTCCGCGTTTGGTAAAACGGATCTCCGCGCCTCTGCATGCCCCGTTCCCGAAATGGCATTTGTACTGAAGGCTGCGCGAGAATGAACGCAGACATCGATTGTGCTACGGGCATTCACTGTCCGGTCAGGCCTTGTCATAACAAGGCTTACTTCTGGCGCGGCCGGACCTCTGAAATTACCGGTGTTTCCGGCGCCCGGTCGGCGTTGTACTGGATATAGCTCTGCCACTTCTCCGGTACGTTGTCCGCATCGAAGATGGCGTCGACCGGGCACTCGGGGATGCACAGCGCGCAGTCGATACATTCGTATGGATCGATGACCAGGATCTTTTCGTCTTCGTGGAAACAATCGACCGGACAGACTTCAACACAGTCGGTGTATTTGCAGTCTATACATGGTTCTGTAACGATGTGGGGCATCTGCCAGATCGGCTCCTTTCTAATAGTCTGAAGAAGGTCGTTGTATACGTTAAGTATGATGCGGAATTCGAGAAAACCCAGTGCCGCGCGGCCAGTTGCCGGAATTTGAAAGCGGCGTAGATTATACCTGATAGAAATCGCCTTGCCCGTCTCGCGCTTCTCACCCCGCATGGCCATATAACGGCACGCATCCCCCCCGGGGTTGCCTCCAGCCCATGAGTGATTCCAAATACACCCGAAACTTTTCCATTATCGCCCACATCGACCATGGAAAGTCGACACTGGCGGACCGGTTGATGATGCATACCAACACCGTCGACGAGCGCAATTTCCAGGATCAATTGCTCGACGACATGGATCTCGAGCGCGAACGCGGTATCACGATCAAGTCCCATCCGGTAATCATCAAATACGAAGCCCGCGACGGCCATACGTACACGTTGAACCTGATCGATACTCCCGGGCACGTCGACTTCAGCTACGAAGTAAGCCGCAGTCTTGCCGCCTGTGAAGGCGCGCTGATGCTCCTGGACGCAACCCAGGGCGTACAGGCACAAACCGTCGCCAACGTCAACCTGGCGATGCGGCAGAACCTGACGATCGTCCCGATCATCAACAAGATCGACCTGCCTGCCGCTGATATCAACATGTGCTATGAGCAGCTTGAGGAAATCCTGACAATTCCCCACGAGGAAGCGATCCTGGCCAGCGCCAAGGACGGCCGCGGCATCGAGGAGGTCCTCGAAGCAATCATCCAGCGTGTACCACCGCCTCCGATCGTTGACGACATCGTGCGCGCCCTGATTTTTGATTCCACTTACGACGCCTTTCGCGGCGTTGTGAATCTCGTGCGCGTCGTCTCCGGCAGCCTGAAACGCGGTACCCGTATCCAGTTCTTTGCTACCGGTCAGATGTCCGACATCAAGGAAGTCGGGGTCTTCACACCGAAAATGGAGGCAATCGACGAACTCTCCGCCGGCGCCGTTGGCTACGTCATCGCCAACATCAAGACACCGGACGACTCGAAGATTGGTGACACCATCACCTCGCACGCCAAGCCTTGCGCGGAACCACTGCCGGGTTTCCACGAAATGCAGCCCATGGTGTACAGTGGCATCTACCCGATCGAGACGGCGGACTACGAGAAACTCAAGTACAGCCTGTCGAAACTGCGACTAAACGACTCCGCCTTCGCCTATCAGGCGGAAACTTCTGCAGCCCTGGGTTTCGGTTTCCGCTGCGGCTTCCTCGGGCTGCTGCATATGGAGATCGTCCAGGAACGGCTGCGCCGTGAGTATGACATGGATATTATTGCCACGTACCCCAGTGTCATCTATCATGTCCACTTGAAGAATGGCCAAATGAAGCCCGTCGACAACCCGGTTTTTCTGCCGGACCCGAACGAAATCGAGCGTATCGAGGAGCCGATGGTGAACGCCAGCATCATATCCCCATCGGACTACATCGGGGTCATCATGAATCTTATACTCGAGCGGCGCGGCTGCTGCCTGGACACTTCTACCGTTGACCAGCACCACGTCATGCTGCAGGCGGAACTGCCGTTGCACGAGATCGTCATCGATTTCCACGACCGGTTGAAGACGATCACCCGCGGCTATGGCAGTATGGATTATGAGTCTGGCATATACCGTACTGGTCCGATGGTCAAGCTTGAAATGCTGGTCAACAAGGAGCCGGTCGATGCGTTCGCCACCATCGTGCACCGCGAACGCGCCGAGAGCCGTGGCCGGCAGATGGTGGAACGGCTGAAGGAAGTCGTTCCGCGGCACCTGTTCCAGATAGCGATCCAGGCTGTTGTCGGCAGCAAAGTCGTGGCGCGTGAGACGGTACGCGCCTTGCGCAAAGACGTCACGGCAAAATGCTACGGCGGGGATATCACGCGCAAACGCAAGTTGTTGGAGAAACAGAAAGAAGGTAAGAAGCGCATGAAGCAAGTCGGCAAGGTCAACATTCCCCAGGACGCCTTCATCAAAATTCTAAAAACCAATACCGACTGATGTTTTCATTGCCCGCCACCATATTCGATATCCTGCTTTTCGTTGTCTGGCCCGGACACTACATCTACCAGGAATTTCTGTCGAGCCGCCGGCACCGGCAGCGCCGCAGCCTCAAGATGGTCGTTTCGCAGACCCTCTACAGAATCCGTTGGGACCGGGACCTCTTGACTGCGAAACAACAGGAGACCCTCAGAGCGCTCAACGAAGAAGCCCGGCAGCAGCTCGACAAACCGTTGGACGTGAAGAAAGCAAACGCGTTTCTGGAAACCGCGGTGAAACGCATCAAACAGACGGTCCCGAAGCAGAAGTATCGGCGCAGCAAGGAAATTCTTGAATTGCTGGTCGTTGTCATCGGGGTTGTCATGGGTATCCGGTCGCTGTTCCTGCAACCGTTCAAGATTCCGACCGGCAGTATGCAGCCGACCCTCAGCGGCATCCATTTTGTGGCGCTCGATGAGGTCGACGTGTCATGGTGGAAAAAGATTCTGCACTACACCAACGGCTCCCGCCGCTATGTCGACGCGACCGTCTCAGAGCCGGCGCGCGTCTGGCACGATCCCCAAAGAGGCATGGTGAATGACCGCGCTATCCAGAAGAACATGCTGATGTTCTTCCCGTACACCGTGTGGCGTCATTCCAATACAAGCTATACGCTGCCGGGCACTCGCGACATTGTCGGCAAATACCTGGCGACCTACCGCATCGAACATTACCCGGCGGACTATTTGAACCTCAAATCGGGCGAGACTCTGGCCCGTGGCTATCTCGAGCTCGGAGATCACCTGTTCGTTAACCGTATCGTTTACAATTTTACCGAGCCGAAACGTGGTGACATCACGGTTTTTACCACCGACGACCTCTTGTATGGGAGGAAACCGTTGCGCGGACGCTTCTACATCAAACGGCTGGTCGGCGTACCCGGCGACACCCTGCGCATTCGCGACCACCGACTGTACGTCACCGAAGCCGGCAGTGACAGGGAGGTTGTCGTAGATGGCAGCTTTGATCCTGCCTTCGACCACATCTACTCATTCAAAGGCGACTACCGCGGTTACTCCTACGCCGGATTCCTGTCGTCAGAATCGAAGGAAGTCACGCTGGATATCAACGAGTACTGGCTGATGGGTGACAATAGCGAGAATAGTCTCGATAGCAGGTTCTGGGGACCTGTACCGCGACGCAACATCGTTGGACGCGCGGACTTCGTGTACTGGCCATTTACCCGACGCTGGGGCTTTACCGACTTGGCGGAACCACTCGACTTCGAGTCACCGCCCACCCCGATGCCGGGCCTCAAGGAGTAACCGGGACCGGCCTACGCCGCGACTGCGATGATATCTTCCGGCGCTGCCGAAAGCCGCTGCGGTCCCGAGTCGGTGACGACGTAGGTGTTCTCCAGCCCGACGACGCCGTATTGCGGATGCGTCACTTTGGGCTCGACCGCAACGACATTACCGGCGACCAAGGGCTGGCGCATGCGCGGCGCCAGAATCGGATACTCATTCACCTCCAGCCCGACGCCGTGAGCGACGAAGCCGGCATTGTAGCCGGGCGGCCCCATGAACCCTTCGACGATACCGGCATCGGTCGCCGCCGCGACGGCCGACTCATAAACCGTCTCCGGTACGGCCCCGGGCTTCAGCAGTGACTCAATGTGACGCAGCACCTGCGCGGTACAGTCGAGTATGCGCAATGCCTCTTGCGGCATCTCCCCGAGTACGGCCATGCGAGTCTGATCGCAGAAATACCCTGTCGTGTTACTCAGGTAATCGCAAATGATCGGTGTGTCTGGAACGATTGGATCACGGTCACCGCCCTGCGGATAAGCCGGGTGCGGTCCTTTGCCGCCAATCGGAAACTGGGAATGCCCCGGGATCGCGCCGTTCGGGCCGGAGACAATGACGCCGGGACTGCATTCCAGATTGAGTCCGCGGAAGCGTGTCAGGCCCAGGCCGCCGGCGCGGTACATGAAGGCGTCCAGAGTGGCCTGCAGATCGATGGTTGACATGCCCGGCTTCAGAACCTGAGGCAGCTCCTTGTAGACCGCGTCGTTCAGCACCGCGGCGTCGCGAATCTGATCGAGCTCCCAATCGCTCTTCACCGACCGCAAATCCATAATTTCCGGCGATGCGTCTGTGAAACTTGCGGATCCCAGCAGCTTCTCGTAGAACGCCAGCGAGGTGGCCGGCAGCACATCGAGCTCCATTCCGAGACGCCACGGCGCCGGTCCGCATAATTCTTCGACATGCTCCTGTAGCTGGCGCATGCTGCTCAGACCTTGGATATCCGCCAGCGGCGAGTCGGCCTGTGCGCGTTCGAGTACTTTTCGAACCAGCAGCCGCGGCTCGCCGCTCGCCGGGACCAGCAAATGTGCTGTCTGCACAGTGCCGGCGAAGTAGTACAGGTCTGCATATTGCACGATGATGATACCATCCAGCGGTGTCTCGCCGTTTGTCATGCGCGATTGCAACGCAGCGATGCGCCCTTGAATTTCATTTTTCGGAATGGTTGCCATGTTGCCCAGTTATCCCATAACCATGATTGGCGAACCTCAGGCCTTGTAATATAAGAGCGGGAGCCGCAGTAAAAACATGTGTGAGCCAGAATTGTAGGGCCAGCCCACCATATCACAGCACCAATAGAATGCTTGTAATTGTCACAAGATGCTTCGGAATCAGTTCACATACCTGTTGAAACGCTGTAGGTTTGCTGCGAGCGGCTGTCCGGGCATGGCGGCCTCCTTCTCTCGATGGCAGTCGAATTAAATTTTGCTTCGGAAACTGCATCGTCTGGCTCATTCTTTTCCATAAAAAGTTTACTACAATCCTATGGGATTCGGTTGTGGCTATGCTGCCCCCCGTAAGACATGTAATTTGCGTCTCAGGCCTTCCTCCCTTTTCCTTCCGCCATCAATCCCTGTAACCGGTCCTGGATATTCCTGATGAGAAATGAAGGGCTCGAAAACAAACGCATCCTCGTCGTCGACGACGAAGCCAGTATTCGCAGGTTGGTGTCACGGCTGCTGACGAAGAACAGCTACGATGTCATCGATACCGACGACGGCAATGAAGCCCTCAAAATTCTGGATGCCGAGAACATAGATCTGGTAATCTCCGACATTGCCATGCCGAACAAGTCCGGCCTGGAGCTGCTGGCAGAGATCAAAGCGCACAGTGACGTCCCCGTGATCATGCTTACTGGCCAGCGCTCGGTGAAGAGCGCCGTCGACTGCATGAAGCACGGCGCCTTCGAGTACGTCATGAAACCTTTCGTCATCAACGACTTGCTCGAGAAAATCGAAAACGCCCTGCTCAGCGCCACCGTGGTCGACCGCACGACGTGCATGAGTCATGCTGATAACCGCCAGATTGCCGGTTACGAAGTCATCCGTGTCCTTGGAGAAGGTAATATGGGCACGGTCTACCTCGTGCACGGTAATGAAAAAAAGCACCCCGGTGAAAAGCTCGCAGTCAAGATCCTCAAAACCGGTACCATGGCTGAAGTGGACCGCGACCTTTGCCTTAAACGCTTCATGAACGAAGCAA
>Ga0209089_10004139_pt1 | contig 12166 bp, 12 predicted proteins | sample ArcticOcean_MG_C_FD_187431 | JGI IMG/M metagenome (GOLD analysis project Ga0209089, IMG submission 187431) | Marine microbial communities from western Arctic Ocean - ArcticOcean_MG_CB2_150 (SPAdes) (version 2) | ecosystem: Environmental > Aquatic > Marine > Oceanic | place: Arctic Ocean: Canada...
CGCGCAACTATCTCAGTCGGACTAGTTATCGCTTCACCAAACACTGAAACTGTCCCAGCTGTAACCATTAAAGCTATAAAAGAGAATAAGAAAATATTACCAGGTAAACCATATAGGTTTCCTTTTTTCATTTCTTTTTCATTTTTTACAAATCGTGAAAAATCACCAAAGTTTATTACAACTGCCGCGAAGTATGCGACCATTGTTCCAAAGATTGCTAAGAAAGCAGCAAAAGATCCACCGGTATAACTTCCAACTCCAGAAAAAATATTTCCAACTTCTGAAAGAAGGCCGCCTCCAGCTTTTGACCAGATCACTAGCATTAAAACAATCATTACCGCATAAACTGCAGGGCCAGCAAAGTTCAAAAATTTTCTGATAAGATCAATGCCTTGCCAGAATAAATAAACTTGAAAGCCAGCAACAAATATAAACGATATCCAGTCAATTCCATCCATTCCTAAGAATGTGTCGCCACCACCATTTGAACCTGATAGAGCTCTAAGTAAAAGAGCAACTGCTGTTGATGCAAAATATGTTTGCGCACCATACCAGAACATTGCAACAATACCCCTTACCATTGCTGGAAAATTTGCACCTATAACACCCATGCTTGCTCTAGCAAATACAGGATAAGGAATTCCAAGTTTAACACTTGGTTTTCCTGAAAGGTTTACTAACCACATTATAAAAAATCCCGCGAGAAGGATCGCTAAAAATACAGCCCAACCATTTAATCCATATGTTAAAAATAATGACGCGGCCAAAGTATAACCAAATAAACTTTGAACATCATTTGCCCACACGTTAAAAATTTCAAACCAACCCCATGTCTTTTTTTTAGGATCAGTAGGTGCTAAGTCTTTATTATATAAACGTCTATCTCTACTTCTAATTTTACTCATTACCACCCTCTTATATAATTATTAATTTAGAGTAAAAATATTGCATATTTTCGTATTTTTTCATAGGTTTTTTATCATTATAATTGTGCTGCATTTAAGCTATTTTTTCGCAATAATATGCGTGGTTTATGTTTCGAAAACTTTAATTCTTAAAAATTTTAAGAAAATTATTTTAATGCAGTTGAAATAAATTTTTTATATTTAACAAACGTAAAAAGATTATTTTTAAACTTACTAATTCTTTGATTTAAAACTGTTCAGTTTCTGTAGAATCTTTCATTGCGGTTGTTGAACTTTTGCCAGAAGATATAGCATTTGATACTTCGTCAAAATATGAAGTTCCTACTTCTCTTTGGTGTTTAGTTGCAGTGTAACCTTCTTTTTCAATATCAAATTCTTGTTGTTGTAATCTTGAATAAGCTGCCATGCCATATTGTTTATATTTTTTTGCTAAATCAAAAATAGCAAAATTTTGTGCGTGAAATCCTGCTAGAGTTATAAATTGAAATTTGTAGCCTAACTTACCAATCTCTTGTTGGAAAATATCAATTTCTTTATCTGATAGATTTTTTTTCCAGTTAAATGACGGTGAACAGTTGTAGGCTAACATCTTGCCTGGAAATTTTTCATGAATAGCGGCAGCAAAAGTTTTTGCTTCCTCTAAATTTGGTTTTGCAGTTTCGCACCAGATTAGATCGCTATAAGGTGCATAGGCTAACCCTCTAGAAATAGCTTGGTCTAGGCCATCTTTAACGTAGTAAAATCCTTCTGGAGATCTTTTTCCAGTCAAAAAAGGTTTGTCATTCTCATCTATATCACTGGTAATAAGTTTGGCTGCATTAGCATCCGTTCTTGCTAAAATAATTAATGGAACTCCCATTACATCCGCCGCTAGTCTTGCTGATTTAAGATTTTTGATCATAGTCTGAGTGGGAACTAAAACTTTTCCTCCCATATGACCACATTTTTTTTCAGACGCTAATTGGTCTTCAAAATGCACACCTGCCGCTCCAGCTTTTATAAATTTTTTTGTCAATTCAAATACATTTAGTGGCCCACCAAATCCAGCTTCTCCATCTGCAATAATCGGGAGTTTATAATCTATTTGATCTTTATTATTAGCTTTTCCTGTAACGTTTTCCATATGCTGTATTTGGTCTGCTCTAATTAATGCATTATTCATCGCCTCAACTAGCTTGGGGGCGCTATCATAAGGGTATAAACTTTGGTCAGGATACATTTCGCCTGCACTATTTGCATCTGCTGCGACTTGCCACCCACTTAAATAAATAGCTTTTAATCCCGCTTTAGCATGTTGCATAGCTTGATTCCCTGATAAAGAGCCTAATGTATTTATGTAGGGTTCAGTGTTTAATAAATTCCAAAGTTTTTCAGATTGAAGCTTGCAAAGAGTATATTCAATATTAAATGTACCTTTGAGTTTTTCAACGTCATGTTCTGTATAATCTCTTTTTATCCCGACAAATCTTTTAAGGTCAAATGACACATTGTGAGATTTTTTATCTACTTTCATTTATAAAACCTATATTAATATTTAAAACTATTGTAATTTTTGACTCTACTCTGAATTTTCTTGAATATCATTCATGCCAGCACTTCCCCAATCCTGGTCATCATCGTTTATAATTAAACCTTTTTCAGAGAACTGGTTTTTTTCTTTATCTTTTGGCGCAAACCAGTCTTTATTTTTTAGCTTTGATATGTTATTCACTTCTTTTACAATATTTACAAAATTCTATAAAATCAATATTTATATTGATTTTATTAGTTAATTTAGTAAACTGTTGTAAATTAATAATTTACCAATAGTAAATTTTGTAAATATGAACCAAATAGACCTTCAAATTGGCCACAAAATCAAAGCTAGCAGAAGAAAACTAAATATTACCCAAGCATCATTATCTAAAAAGCTATCCATATCTCCAAGTTATTTAAACCTGATAGAAAGTGGAAAACGAAAGATAAACGTAGAGCTTTTGCTTAAACTTGCAGCAGAACTTGGTATAGAAATTTCTGATATATCAAAGAAAATAGATATCAACCTTTATCAAAATTTAATGGAATTATTGGGAGATGATTTATTTGAAGATCTTGATATTACAAACTTTGAAATTAAAGATCTTGTAAATACAAATCCTTTGATCGCAAAAGCCTTGGTAAAGCTTGGGGACAACTATAAAAAAAAAAATCAAGATATTGTTAATAAAGTTGAAAATTTATCTGGAAAATTTATTGATGGAAGAAAAAATTCATTTCCGGGAGAGGTTGTTTCTGATTTTTTACAAGAAAATGAAAATTATTTTCCAAAATTAGAAGAATTTGCTACTAACTTTTTTAGTCAAATGCAGGACAATAACCGGGTTGGATATTCATCTATATGTGAATATTTATTTAAAAAACATGGAATAGAAGTAAAAGATGTTGTGCCAGATGAAAAAAAACCTTTTACAAAACAATTTGATCTCGTGAAAAAAATTTTTCTTGTTTCGGACTATTTAACATTAGAGACTAAAAAATTATATGCAGGCGCACAAGTTGCCCAACTAGAAGCTAATAAAATTATACAAGAGTATTTAAATACTTTCTCTTTCCCAAATCAAGAATCAAGAAAATTATCAAACGTTGCATTGCTAAATTATGCAGGCGCTGCAATAATAATGCCCTACAAACCTTTTTACGAAGAATGCATTAAACAGAGATATGATGTAGAACTTTTACAAAATACTTTTGCTGTTTCATTTGAACAGGTTGCTCATAGAATTACTTGTTTACAAAATCCAAAAATGAAAGGTATCCCTTTTCACATGTTGAGAGCTGATGTTGCTGGAAATATTTCTAAAAGATTTTCCCTATCAGGCATAGAAATACCACGCTACGGCGGAGCCTGTCCTAGATGGAATATTTATAAAGCTTTTACGATGCCGGGGAAAATTAACGCTGCAGTATCAAAGATGACCAATGGAGAAAAATATGTGTGTATTGCAAGAACCGTTGAAAAGGGCATTGGGAAACATGGTATGGAAAAAACTTTGCTTTCAATAGGATTGGGATGCCAAGCCAAATATGCAAAAAGTTTTGTTTATGCAGATTCACTTAATTTAAATGACAAAAATACAGAAAGTCAAATTGGTGTAAATTGTAGGACTTGTGATCGTATGGACTGCCAACAAAGAGCGTTTCCTCCTCTTCATAAAAAATTTGATATTGATTTAAATAAAAGAGGTATATCAATTTATGTTGCTGATTAATTCCAGCAATAATGTCACCTTCAAGTACACTAAAATTAGTAGTAGAATAAGCAAAATTTATGGCATCAACTCTAGGAAATATTTTACTTTGGCTGTCTCTTCTTTTTTCCGTTCTTCAATTTTTTAATTCTTATAAAAAAGATAATCAAAATACTTTAAAAATTAATAAAATTGCAGTAAATGGTTTGCTTGCATCTATTCTTTTAGCTTTTTTTTTACTAATCTATAGTCATGTTATTTCAGATTTCACTATACTAAATGTTGTTCAAAATTCGCACACAACTAAACCAATTTTATATAAAATTTCTGGCGTTTGGGGCAATCATGAAGGTTCGATGCTTTTATGGATACTAGTATTAGCTGTATTTAATTACTTTTTATTCAAGTTATATAATAATAAAAATACTATATTCATTTCAAAAACTTTAGAAGTTCAGGCTTTTATCACTATAGGATTTATAGTATTTACTATTTTTACTTCAAATCCCTTCGAAGTAATATTTCCCTCTCCTGAAAATGGATTAGGTTTTAATCCTGTTTTACAAGATCCGGCTTTAGCTATTCACCCTCCACTACTGTATATTGGATATGTTGGATTTTCAGCAGCATTTTCGATAAGCGTTGCTACTTTGAAACTAAATATTGTCAATTCACTCCCCTGGTATAATTATATGAAACCTTTTGTGTTGGCCGCTTGGACATTTTTATCTATAGGAATTGCTCTTGGATCTTTATGGGCATATTATGAGTTAGGTTGGGGTGGCTGGTGGTTTTGGGATCCTGTTGAAAATGCATCTTTTATGCCTTGGCTTTTAGGAACTGCACTATTACACTCTCTTATAATAGTTGAGAAAAGACAATCTTTACAAGCTTGGGTATTGCTTTTAGCAATACTTGCTTTCTTATTAAGTGTGGTGGGCACTTTCTTGGTAAGGTCTGGCATTTTAACCAGCGTACATACTTTCGCATTAGATCCATCTAGAGGAATATACATTCTTGCTTTTACTGCGCTGCTGGGATTTTATTCATTAATACTGTTTGGATCAAACTCAAAAAAATATTTTAATAATAATTATTTTGCTTTTTTTAGCAAAGAGGGAGCAATCTTAATTAATAATATTTTTATGATAATTGTTTGCTCAACAGTATTTTTAGGTACAATCTACCCATTGCTAATTGAAGCGATTACTAATAATAAAATATCTGTTGGTGAGCCCTATTATAATTCAACAGTAATTCCCATACTAATACCTGCAATCTTGGTTATGGGTGTTGGACCAATTCTATCTTGGGGGAAACAAAATAAATCAGAAATAACTAAAAAAATATTTCCTAGCATTTTTATTACGACAATTTTCACTATTATTTTTTTTTCAATTTACCGCTTAATTAGCCCGATTGGTGTTGTTGGAATAGTATTAGCTTTTTGGATAATTTCAAATAATTTAGTTATTTTTTATAAAAAAATTAACCGCTCATTTGGAATGATTATTTCCCATTTGGGTGTAGGATTATTAATACTGGGCATAACAGGCTCAAGCGTTTGGCAAATTGAAAAAATAATTAATATGAAAACTGATGCTGAAATTAATATTAATAAATATAAAATAGTTTTTGACTCTATTGAAGAAGTTAAAGGACCTAATTACTTAGCTCTGAGAGGAAATTTTTTAGTTTATGATAAGAATAAGAATATAATAACTATTCTTAAGCCTGAAAATAGATTTTATCCAATAACTGGCAATTTTACATCGGAAGCTTCAATTCATACTAATATGCTGAGAGATTTATATATTGTTTTAGGTGATGGTAATTTGCAAAAAGGCTGGACGGTAAGATTATATTACAACCCGCTTGTAGTTTGGATATGGATTGGGGCTTTAGTAATTTTTTTGGGGGGTCTTATTTCTTTAAAGAATAATATTAAGAAATTAGCATAATGCAAAGACATATATTAAAAATACCATTTATAGTTTTTTTTTTAATTTTATTAGTGTTTTTTTACTTATTAATGATTGACAGAAATCCATCTAAAATTCCATCTGCTCTGTTGGGCAGCAAAGTTCCTAATTTTGAGGCAAATTCTTTGTTTAAAAAAGATAAATTTTATTCATCCCAAGAATTTACTAATGAAATAACATTGGTAAATTTTTTTGCGACATGGTGTAAACCTTGTAAAGATGAACATGTATATATTTTACGTCTTTCAGATGAAATGGGTTTGAATGTGATTGGCATCAACTACAAAGATAAAGCTGAAAAAACTACTAAATGGCTTAAAAAACTAGGAAACCCATATTCAAAAATTGCTATTGATAATAATGGTCAAATAGCAATAGACTGGGGCGTGTATGGGATTCCAGAAACATTTGTTGTTAATTCAGAGGGAATTATTAAATACAAACATGTAGGACCTATTACAAAAAAAATATATAAAGAAATTAACTTATTAGTTAGAGGCCTACAGTGATTTTTAAAAAAAATATCATAAATATTTTTTTTATTTTTTTGTTACAATTTGTAATGAGTGGGTCATATGCTGTAGAACCAGATGAAATATTATTGAATAAAAAAAAGGAATTGATGGCTCGTAATATTTCTAAAAATATTAGGTGCATGGTGTGTCAGAACCAATCAATAGATGAGTCTAATGCTTCACTTGCTAGAGATTTGCGCATTTTAATTAGAAATCAAATACAGAAAGGAAAAACGGAAGAAGAAATATACAAATTTTTAACTGACAGATATGGAGATTTTATTCTTCTTAAACCTCCGTTTAAATTAACTACTTTAGCACTTTGGTTTTTACCACTTGCTTTTGTTTTGCTTGGAATTTTTATTGTTTATTTCCATAATAAAAAATCTATAAAATTATGAAATTATTCATAATTTTTTTTTATCAATTTAATTTTTATTAATTCTGTTCTATATCGCATTAAAAAAATTAATAGTGAATAAATTAACATAGCAAAAAACATAATAACTAGAGGTATTAGCATTGTGTGATGAATAGTTGGTGCGGAGGTAAGCGTTATACTTGATGGTTGATGAAGTGTATTCCACCAATCAACTGAAAACTTTATTATAGGGAGATTAAACAAACCAATAATTGCAATAAAAGAAGAAGTTCTATTTGCATTTTCAAAACTTGATATAAATTTCCAGCTATAAATATATGCAATATAAAAAAGAAATAAAATTGCCATAGAGGTTAATCTAGCGTCCCAAACCCACCACGTTCCCCAGGTTGGTTTACCCCACAAAGATCCAGTAACTATTGAAATTAAAGAAAAAACACATCCTATGGGAGCTGCACTTTTTCCTAGCAATGGCATTATTTTAATTTTAAAAATTAAATTTAAAATTGATATGAATCCTAAAAAAGCAAAGCAGCCAAGCGCAATAAAAGATGATGGGACATGCACATACATAATTCTCACTGAATCACCTTGTATATGATCTGGGGGAGATATTAATAAAGAATAGATAAGTCCAGTTGTTGCAATTATGAAAAGCAAAACTACTAAGATATTAGTAAAATTATTTTTTAGTGAAATAAATTTATTAGGAAGGAAATTTTTATACATAATTATGATGTTACCTAATTATTTGCTTTCTCCAAAGCTTCTTTGACTTCTGGTGGCATATAATTTTCATCATGTTTTGCAAGAATTTTTTCAGCAATAAAATATTTTTTATCTTTAAGTTTTCCTTCGGTCACAACTCCCTTTCCTTCAGCAAATAAGTTGGGAACTATACCAACATAAGATACAATAATTTCATTTTTAAGATCAGTAATAACAAAATTAACCATTTCTCCACTTCTGGTTATGGAATTTATTTTTACCAATCCTCCTACTCTAATTTTTTTATCAAAAGAAATATTATCTTCGTTATAAATTTCAGAAGGTGAAAGAAAATATACTACATTTTTTTCTAATGATTTAAGTATAACAATAATAATTATTGAGATTAAAATAAAACTAATTATCAAGAACATAATTCTTGATTTAACCTTTTTAGTTAACATTCGATAATTTTTAAAGATTTAAGTCTATTAAATTTAATTAGTAGAAAAAGCTTCCTGTATACCTTTTGGTTCTTTAAATGTTTTTATTTTTTCTATATGCAACTCTTTGTGCTCAGCAAAATATATTTTTTCTTGCTTTTGCAATTGTTTACTGGTTCTCAAATAAAGAGTTAAACAGATTGAAAAAGTAAAAATAAATGCTGGCCAAACAAATTGGCCATAACCACCTAATATAAAAATATTTGATTCCATAAAATTAAATATCCTAAAGTTTTACTTAAAAAACAAGGATTAAATTGTCACAAATTTCCTATACATGCTTAATTTTTTCAGGAAGAATACCCTTTGGTCTATATCTCATAACCAATAATAGGGCTATTCCCATAACTAAAAGTCTAAAATAAGGAATGCTATTTATTAGATGAATTCGTAAGGCATTTGTTTCCTCTAAACCGCTTGTAAATAAATTAATTAAATATAAAGAAACCGGCGCAGCTTCAATCCATAGAAACCAAACGGCGAAGCCGCCTAGGATTGCGCCAAAGTTATTACCACTGCCACCAACTATTACCATTACCCAGATTAAAAAAGTATAACGCATCGGCCTGTAACTGCCTGGTGTAAATAGGCCGTCATATGTAACCATCATTGCTCCTGCTATTCCTACAACAGCTGAACCCAGAACAAAAATTAAAAGATGTTGTTTAACTACATTTTTTCCCATCGCGTTTGCAGCTTCATCATTATCCCTAATTGCTCTCATCATTCTTCCCCACGGTGAGTATAGAGCTTTTTGTGTAACAATTAATAAAAGTATTACTACAATTGAAAAAAGTCCTGCATAGCATAATTTTACAAAGACTGTTGATCCATCAATTACTAATTGTTTTAATAGCTGCTCTCTTTCTAAGACATCAGTAACTAAATTTAGGGTGCCCTGATTAAATTTTTCAACCAAATTAATAAACCATTGTTTGGTTTGAAGATCGATTTCATAAGGCACTGGTCTTTTTAATCCAATAACATTTTTAACTCCTCTAGTTAACCAGTCTTCGTGTTTTATTACAGCTATTACAATTTCTGAAATTAATAGTGTTGCTATTGCTAGATAGTCTGCACGCAGCCCCAATGCAATTTTACCTATTACATAAGCTAACGCGCCAGCGAAAAAAGCTCCAACGATCCACGAAAATAAAATTGGCAGCCCCATTCCTCCTAGGAAACCAGTTGTTGCTGGATTTACAGCTTCTATTGAATGAATTGCCGAACCGGATATTAATCTTAGAAAAATTAAACCCACTATGATAACAAAAGCAATTATGTAATTTCTGTTGTCCAATTTTTTATATTTCTTAAGAATAAAACTAACAATAAATACTATAGAAGCAATTATTAGTGCACATATAACCATTTGTAATCCACCAACTTGCCAAGCCTCCTTAACTGGCGGAACCGAAACTAAAACAGCCGCTAGACCACCTAATGCGGTATATCCCATAATCCCAAAATTAATTAATCCTGCATATCCCCACTGGATATTGGCGCCCATTGTCATAACCGCTGAAATTAAACAAAAACACAAAATTGATAAAGCCATACTCCAAGACTGCAAAAAACCTACTAGAATTATAAGTCCTAACATTATTGCATAAGCGCTAATAACATCTGAGTATTGCTTCATATTATTTTACCTTTAAAAATACCTGAAGGCCTAAATAACAAAACAATTACTAAAATTGAAAAAGAAACTGCAAACTTGTAATCAGTTGATAGCAACTGTAATAATCCATCAGGCTCTAAACTTTCTGGAAGAATATACATAAAAAACTTTTTATATGCATAAGTAATCAGTATTTCTGAAAAAGCGATAACATATCCGCCTAAGAAAGCTCCAAAAGGATTTCCAATTCCCCCAACAATTGCTGCTGCAAATATTGGAAGCATGTTATTAAAATAAGTAAATGGTTTAAAGCTTTTATCTAAGCCATAAAGAGTTCCACCAATTGTTGCTAGAATTGCAGCAATAACCCAAGTAATCATGACTACCTTTTTAGGATCTATTCCAGATAGAAGCGCTAAATCTTCATTGTCCGAATAAGCGCGCATACTTTTTCCAGTTTTTGTTTTATTTAAAAACCAAAATAAAATAGAAACAACAATAATTGTAACCAACAATGTAATAACCTGCGTTGATTTGATTGTTAATCCTTCATTCAAACCTGTCATTTCTTTAAATTCATTTGCTTTTAAAATAAACTTTTCTCCATCAAAAAATCTTCTATCAAAAGGTCCGATAACTATTCTTACAATTGCTTGAGTAACAAACATTGTTCCTATGCTTACCATTGCAAGCATCACAGGTGGGCTTTTTTTTGTACGATAATAACTGAAAACTAATTTATCCTTAGCAAGGACGTATAATATTGTAATAATAACCCCAAAAGGTATAGCTAGTAATGCAGTAGGAAGAACACCTAAATTAATTCCAAGAGATTGAAAATACCATGTAAACAAAATTGTGAACATGGTTCCAAAAGACATAAGATCTCCAGCGGTAAAATATGCAAATCTCAATATACCATAAATTAAAGAAACAAAAATAGCTCCTAATGCTAGTTGTGATCCATAGGATAAAGCGGGCACAAATATATAATTTAAAAGTAAAACTATTGAATTTATAAAATCCATATTAACCTCCTAAAAAAGAACTTCTTACTCTTTGATCATTTAATAATTCTTTCCCTGTTCCTGAATATCTATTTTCGCCTGTAACTAATACATATCCTCTGTCTGATATACTTAGTGCTTGTTTTGCATTTTGTTCAACCATTAAAATAGCTACGTTTGTTTTTTTTACTTTCAAAATATGATCAAACAACTCGTCCATAACAATTGGTGAGACTCCGGCTGTCGGTTCATCAAGCATTAAAACTGATGGTTTTATCATCAATGCCCTACCCAATGCCACTTGCTGTCGTTGCCCACCAGATAACTCGCCAACAAGCTGAGATTTTTTTTCTTTTAGAATGGGAAATAATTCATAAATTTCATTAATAATTTCTTGAATATTTTCATCTCGTAAAAAAGCACCCATTTCCAAATTCTCTTTAACACTCATTCCAGCAAATACATTTTTAGTTTGTGGAACAAACGCTATTCCCTGTTTGACTCTATCTTGTGGATTTAAGTGTGAAATATCTTTGCCATCTATAAATACTTTACCTGATTTAAGATTTAATAAGCCTAACATAGCCTTCATGGCTGTAGATTTTCCAGCTCCATTTGGGCCAAGTATAGATACTATTTCTCCTCGATTAACGTTTACAGAACAAGAAGAAATTATATCAGGACCGGTGTCATAACCACCTGTCATTTTTATTCCTTCAAAAAAAGCCATCAGTTTCCATCCTTTAATTTTGATCCTCTTCCTAGATAACATTCTATAACTCGCTCATTCTTTTTAACTTCGTCAGAAGTTCCTTCAAATAGAACGGATCCTTCAGCCATCACAATTACTGGATTACATAATCTGTTAATAAATTCCATATCATGTTCAATCATACAAAATGTGTAACCTTGCTCTTTGTTTAATCTCAATATTGCACTACCAATATCTTTTAAAAGAGTTCGATTAACTCCCGCTCCCACTTCATCTAATAAAACTAACTTAGCGTCTACCATCATAGTTCTACCTAACTCTAATAGTTTTTTTTGTCCGCCAGATAAATTTCCTGCAAGTTCATTTGAAAGATGCTTTAGGTTTAAAAAATCAATTACGTCTAAAGCTTTTTCTTTAACTTTTACTTCTTCTTTTCTTACAAGACTTGGTTTAAATAAAGCATTTACAAGACTTTCACCAGATTGATGACCTGGAACCATCATTAAATTTTCTAAAACTGTAAGATTTGTAAACTCATGAGCTATCTGAAAAGTTCTCAAAATACCTTTTGAAAATAATTCAT
>Ga0209089_10004141_pt1 | contig 12162 bp, 10 predicted proteins | sample ArcticOcean_MG_C_FD_187431 | JGI IMG/M metagenome (GOLD analysis project Ga0209089, IMG submission 187431) | Marine microbial communities from western Arctic Ocean - ArcticOcean_MG_CB2_150 (SPAdes) (version 2) | ecosystem: Environmental > Aquatic > Marine > Oceanic | place: Arctic Ocean: Canada...
ATGCATTAAGCTTGTATTTTCCGCAGTATTCGCTTAATTTATTGTCTAATCTATTACAATCTTAAACATGAAAATTTAAAATGGGTACCTGGAACAAACCGCCAAATAAATCACCTTGGGAAAAAGGCCCGCAACCTCCCGACATTGATGAACTCCTCAGCAATCTTCAGGATAAGTTTAAGATTGGTCTGCCAAAAAAAGGGGTATTTTCCTACATCATAATTTTAGCAATTATCGTTTGGTTGGCAACAGGTTTTTTTATTATTGATCCTGAAGAGGAGGGAGTCATCAAGCGTTTTGGAGAGGTTACAGAAGTGGTTGGACCGGGACCGCATTATCATATACCGTCTCCGATCGAAACCGTCCAGATTGCTCCGGTAACTGCAGTGCGGAGACTTGAGATTGGATTCCGAACAATACAGACTGGACCTCCTGCCAAATACAGACGCGTTTTAAAAGAATCATTAATGCTCACCGGAGATGAAAACATCATTGATGTGCAGTTCATTGTGCAGTATCGCATTTCTGATTTGGAAAATTATCTTTATAGTCTGACTAATCCGGATGAAACTGTGAGATCTGCCGCTGAATCCGCGATGCGTGAAGTTATCGGTGATTCTACAGTTACGGAAGCACTGACTGTTGGAAAAGGAATAATTGAAGATACTACTGCTCTGCTTCTTCAGCAAACAATGAACAGTTACAAAGGCGGAATTAAGATTGAGAATGTGAAACTGCAGGATGTTCATCCTCCGGACGCGGTAAAAGAAGCTTTTAAAGATGTGGTAAGTGCCCGTGAGGACCGTGAAAAAATGATCAATGATGCAGAAGGTTACAGAAATAATCTTGTTCCGAAAGCCAGAGGAGAAGCTGCACAATTGATCAATAGTGCAAAGGGTTATGCAAAAGAAAAGGTGTTGGTCGCCATTGGTGAATCAGAAAGATTTAATCTGATCTATGAAGAATATAAAATGGCTAAAGATATTACCCGGGAGCGGATTCTGCTAGAAACAATGGCCAGCATTCTCCCCAAAGTAAACAAGGTGATTGCTGACAAAGAGTTGGGAGGGAATGTTCTTCCGTTTTTGCCGATTGGACAATCATTGAATCAACTGAGTAAATAAGTTTAGTCAGATCAATTTTACAACCGAATTATCCCCATCTTTCGGCTGTTAGTCACAGTTTACGTTTACTCTGAATTAATGTTGTTTTCAGGGCTTTTTCAAATAATTCTTTGGAGGTATTAATGATTGCAGTTGGTTCGGAAGCACCAGATTTTAAATTAGTCAGTCAGTTTGATAGTGAGTATTCCTTGAGTGAGTTCAAGGGAAAAAAGAATGTAATGCTGGTGTTTTATCCATTTGATTGGTCTGCCACCTGAAGCAGGGAAATACCCAAAATTGAGTCGATGATTGATCGATTCAAGGAGGCAGACACTCAAGTATTGGGTGTGAGCATTGACAGTAAACATTCACATAAAAAATGGGCTGAATCCTTTGGTGGCGTGTCTTTTCCACTGCTTCAGGATTTCCATCCAAAAGGAGCCATGGCAACTTCATATGGGACTTATTTGGAGAATAAAGGATTCGCAGCTCGATCAACAGTTATAGTAGACAAGCAAGGCTCGGTTCGATATTCCGTTATGGCAGATGGAGAGCGCATTATTGGCGAGCTTTTAGCTGAGTGCAAAAAGGTTAACAGTTGAGCGACTGAAAATCTTTTTTAAAATCAAACAGGCGGTCTCAGTTAAGACCGCCTTTTTTTTTGGGAATTTTAATCTGACACACAGTAAATGGAACTTTATTTTTATGAAGACTGTGAATATTCGCAGATTGTGCTGAGTACTATTTCCACGCTAAAAATAAAATATAAATTTACATTCAAGGATATCCTCCTGAATCCGGACTATGCGAAAGAACTTGTAGAACTGACAGGGGATGTGATGGTCCCCTGCCTAGTAACTCAAGATGGTCCAATGAAAGAAGCAAAAGATATCCGCAAATATCTTAATTCACATTTCTTGTGATTCTTCTCACTATGATCCATTCCGCAGACATGAATCATAGGTCGAAGCGATCGAGATTCATGACCTTGTCCCACGCAGCCACAAAGTCATTGACGAACTTCTGCTGCGCGTCATCACTAGCGTAAACCTCAGCGAGGGACCGGAGCTCAGAGTTCGAACCAAAAACTAGATCGACCCTAGTGCCGGTCGATCGGAGCTCTCCACTCTTACGATCACGACCCTCGAACTCTTGCTCGGCGTCTGACGTGGCCTTCCACTCCGTCGAGACATCGAGCACATTCACGAAGAAGTCGTTGGTCAGCGTCTCTGGACGGTCAGTCAAAACCCCGTGCTTCGACGCTCCGGCGTTGGCGTTCAAGACACGCATGCCGCCGACAAGGACCGTCATCTCGGGAGCCGTCAGATTCAACGTGAACGCCTTGTCTACCAACAGGTGCTCTGTCTGGAGGTTATGGCCCACCCGAAGGTAGTTCCGGAACCCGTCTGCGACCGGCTCGAGGAATGCGAACGACTCGACGTCGGTTTGATCCTGTGATGCATCGGTGCGCCCAGGCGTGAAGGGGACCTCCACGTCCTGACCCGCACGCTTCGCCGCCTCTTGGACGGCCGCGCAACCGCCCAGCACGATTATGTCGGCAAGCGAAACTTTCTTCCCCCCTGTTTGCGAGTTGTTGAACTCTTGCTGGATCCCCTCAAGGGTCGCCACTACCTGCGCTACTCCAGAGGCCACGTTAACGTCCCATTCAGCCTGTGGTGAAAGGCGAATCCGTGCGCCGTTCGCGCCACCTCGCTTATCTGTATCACGATAGGTTGAGGCCGACGCCCAAGCGGTCGAGACCAGCTGAGAGATCGACAAATCTGAGCCGAGCATCTTGGCCTTGAGAGACCCTATGTCCGCATCGTTGATCAGAGTGTGGTCAACGGCAGGAACGGGATCCTGCCAAAGTAGTTCTTCGTTGGGAACCCACGGTCCGAGGCACCGCACGGCGGGTCCCATATCTCGGTGTATTAGCTTATACCAAGCGCGAGCAAATGCGTCAGCGAATTCGTCCACGTTCTCATAGAACCGCTTAGAGATTTCTTTGTATATCGGATCGGTGATCAGGGAGAGATCTGTGGTAAGCATCATCGGTGCGTGCCGCTTTGAAGAATCATGGGCGTCAGGCACCGTGCTCTTCGCATCGGAATTTTTGGGAGTCCACTGATGTGCACCGGCCGGGCTCTTAGTCAATTCCCACTCGTATTCGAACAGATTCTCAAAGTAGCCGTTGTCCCAAAGAATAGGGGCCTTAGTCCAAGCACCTTCAAGTCCACTACCGATCTGATCTCCACCCTTGCCGCTGCCAAAGCTGCTCGTCCATCCGAAACCCTGCTCAGCAATCTTCGCACCTTCTGGTTCTGGGCCCTTGAAATCCTCCGATTCTGCTCCGTGGGCCTTGCCAAACGTGTGGCCACCAGCAATTAGAGCAACGGTTTCCTCGTCGTTCATCGCCATCCGGCGGAACGTCTCACGGATGTCTCGCGCGGCCAACAGCGGGTCCGGATTGCCGTTTGGACCCTGTGGGTTAACATATATTAGTCCCATCTGTACGGCGCCGAGAGGTTCGGCCAGCTCCCTATCACCGCTGTATCGCTCGTCGTCGAGCCAGACGGTTTCCGGTCCCCAGTACGTGTCCTCGTCAGGGGCCCAGATGTCCTCTCTGCCTCCGCCGAAACCGAAGGTTTTGAATCCCATCGTTTCCAAAGCGCGGTTGCCAACGAAGATAAGCAGGTCGGCCCAGGAGATCTTCTGTCCATACTTTTGTTTGATCGGCCAGAGTAGCCTCCGTGCCTTGTCAAGATTGACGTTGTCGGGCCAGCTGTTCAGTGGGGCGAAGCGTTGTGCACCCGCACCACCACCACCGCGACCGTCTGTTATACGATACGTTCCAGCCGCGTGCCACGTCAACCGGATGAAAAGTGGTCCATAGTGGCCATAGTCGGCTGGCCACCAGTCCTGCGACTGGGTCATCATGGCATCAACGTCCTTCGTCAGGGCCTCAAAGTCGAGGCTCTTGAACTCCTTTGCGTAGTCGAATCCCTCACCGTTGGGATCGTCCTGTGGATTGTTCTGTCGCAGGATCCGCATGTTCAACTGGTTTGGCCACCAGTGTTGGTTCGCTGTGCTGCCAGCGGCCTGATGTGTTTTGCCCATAACAGGACATTTGCTTTCAGTAGTCATAATTCTCCTTCTTAATATGTGAGGCTCCCTCAGGAGCGTTAGGGGATGAATGGTAAAACTGTGATTAGATAATATGGTTATCCTAGATAAGAGAATCGGTTTTGTCTAATCGTTTGTTTCGATGACTTTGACAGGCATTGACTATCAATTCAATGATCGATAGAGAGCAGCGAAGAAATGAAGGAACAACAATACGCCTTGGCAAAGTCATTAAAAACTTTCATTTGTGTAAATATAAAAAATTTAAATTGATTTGTTTACCCGTTTTATTATATTATTTTGATTGTTAATATCAATTAATACAGATTAACCTCTTGTTTGAGGAGTGTTTAATGAATTTGAGAGATCTGGAATATCTTGCAGCCATTGGCGAATTAAAACATTTTCGAAAGGCTGCAGAAAAATGTTTTGTGAGCCAACCTACTTTGAGCGGACAACTAAAAAAATTAGAAGACCACATTGGCGCTCAACTGGTAGAACGAACCACCAGAAATGTCTTTTTGACACCCATTGGTGAAGAAATAGTAAAAATATCACGGAGAATTTTGGCTGATGCGGCTTCCATTGAAAATATGGTTTCAAACTATACAGATCCAATGAGCGGTACACTCAATGTTGGTCTAATTCCAACAATAGCACCTTATCTTTTGCCCTTCATTGTGCAACCTATAAATCAAGCCTATCCTCAACTGGAAATTATCTTACAGGAAGTTCAAACAGAAGTTATGTTGAAAAAACTGAGTGAAGGAACATTGGATGCAGGAATCTTAGCAGTTCCTCTAGAAATGAAAGGACTTGAAGAGATCATTCTATACACAGAACCATTTTATGTTGCTGCTAACAATCAGCACCCATTTGCTGCTAAATTATCTATCAAGATAGAGGATTTGCAGGATGAAACTCTATTATTACTGGAAGAAGGTCATTGCTTGAGGGGGCAGGTTATGGATGTTTGTTCGCAAGCCATGACCAAAGAAAGAAAAGATTTCCAGGGTACAAGTCTGGAAACAATCAGACATATGGTATCTACTGGTATTGGAATTACCCTGATTCCACAAACTGCAATTGATTATAATAATCTAATTCAAAATGCTTCTATCAAATATATTCCCTTTAAAAACCCTGCGCCTGCCAGAAGAGTTGGATTATTATTTCGGAAAACTTCCAATAGAAAAGTCTGTTTTCAAAAAATAGCTGCTTCGATTCAAAGTATCATTCAAAAAGAATTTTTACTGGAAGAAACTGTAGAAGTTCTTCCAGTAAAATTGAACAGATAGAACTTCACCAAATATATGTGCTGGAAAGGGCAGAGTGGTTCTCAGGTTTCCTCAAGTCCCCTCTTCATTATCAACTTACCGGAACGTACCATTTCCACAAGCCCCATTGGCTCCAGCAGTTTTTCAAGGGCATCGATTTTTAAGGAATCGCCGGTCGTTTCAATCACAAGAGACTGATCCGTAATGTCTACTGTTTTTGCACGAAACACCTCTACAATCTGGAAAATTTCTGCACGCTGATCAGGCTTTGCCCTTACTTTAAATAATGCCATCTCCCGATCCACAATATCCGTAGAAGGATGACTGGCGGCGTGAACAACATCAACCAATTTATTCAGTTGCCGCAGTATTTGGTCGTATGAGCTTGGTACACCTTGTACTACTACTGTAATTCTTGAAAAGTTGGAGTTGTGTGCCGGTGAAACGACCAGTGAGTCCACGTTGTAACCACGACGCGCAAATGTTTGAGCAATCCTGACAAGAACTCCGGGCTTGTTACATACATAAATACTGATTGCAAATTTTTCTTCCATAAAAGCCTGATTGTGATTAATTATGATCGATTATTAAGCAGGGCCTCGATTATAAAGTACAAAAATTAAACGGTAATGAAAGCTGATTTTTCACCTATTTCAGAGATCAAGTACTGCCAACGGGCTTTTTAAGTTTCTTGCTTGCCGGAGGTTCATCAATTAACATATCGCTGACAGCGGCTCCTGCAGGAATCATCGGAAAAACATTATCAGCTTTGACCACTTCTGCTTCAATAATACAGGGACCATCGTTATAGGCTAGAGCTTTTTTTAACACTTTTGTCACATCACCTCCACGCCTAAGATGAAAACCCTTGATTCCGTATGCTTCACCAATTTTGACAAAATCCGGATTACCTTCCATGTCTACTCCGCTTTCACGGTTATCAAAAAACAGCTGTTGCCATTGCCGAACCATGCCCAGATAGTTGTTGTTGATAATCAAAATTTTGAGCGGCAACTTGTTAATTGCAGCCGTTGCCAGCTCCGACATAGTCATTTGAAAACCGCCGTCACCCACAACAGCAACTACAAGATCTTCTGGGTTTCCAAGTTGCGCTCCAATAGCTGCGGGGAATCCGTATCCCATGGTTCCAGCTCCTCCGCTGGACAGCCATTGGCGTTCGCGGGTTGATCTGCAGAATTGGGCCGCCCACATCTGGTGTTGGCCGACATCAGTAGCAATAATAGCATTGGATCCGGTTAAACGGTCCAGTTCAGCTAAAACATGTTGTGCACGCAAACCTCCACGCTTTGGATATTTTAAGGGGTGTTTCTTTTTCCAGTTCTCAATTTTATTCAGCCACTCTTTGGTGTTAAGCGGCTTTACCAGAGGAATCAATTCATCCAGGACCAAAGCTGCATCTCCATTTACGCTGATGTCCGGTTGAATGATTTTTCCAAATTCAGCAGGATCGATGTCTATATGTATTTTTGTGGCGTTTGGACAAAATTCACTAACTTTGCCCGTAATGCGATCATCCCAGCGTGCGCCGATTGCCATAATCAGATCACACTCAATAACTGCCTTGTTGGCATAAGCTGTTCCGTGCATACCCAGCATTCCAACTGAAAGCTGGTGCATTTCAGAAATACTCCCTTTTCCAAGCAGAGTTGTGGTAACAGGAGCCCGAAGTTTTTCTGCCAGTTTTTTTACTTGTTTTCCTGCTGAGGAAATTACAGCACCGGCTCCAACATAAAGCAACGGGCGTTTTGATTTTGCCAGCAACTCAGATATTTTTTTTATGCTACTGGAGTTCCCACTTGTTGGTACTGTATATCCCGGCAGATCCATTTCTGCAGTAAAATCCTCTGCCCATTCCTCCGAAACCACATCTTTGGGTAAGTCTATCAAAACGGGCCCAGGACGACCTGTTGAGGCAAGATGGAATGCTTCTTTAACAATTCTTGACAAGTCTTTTACATCCCTGACCAGATAACTGTGTTTGACTACAGGCATTGTTACACCAAACACATCGGCCTCCTGAAAAGCATCTTTACCCAAATTGGGCGTGATGGTTTGTCCTGTTAGAACCACAAGAGGCACTGAATCCATATGAGCAGTGAGTATTCCAGTGACGGTGTTAGTCGCCCCGGGTCCGGAAGTCACCAAAACCACTCCGGTTTTTCCAGTGGCTTTCGCATAACCGTCCGCCATGTGTGTTGCCCCTTGTTCGTGACGTACTAAAATTATTTTTAGTTCCGGAGCATCTACAAGTGCATCAAAAATCGGCATACAAGCACCACCGGGATATCCGAAAATATACTCAACTCCTTGTTTTTTCAGGACTTCAACCAAAATTTGAGAACCGTTCAAGCGTTTTTTCATGTTATTAGTTTAGACAAATGTTTAGTTTGACCTAAAATATACCACTATTTTAGTACCGCCTCAAGAAAAAACACAAACATTGTGAAATAATATTAAATAATAATACCTTGTAATAAAAACAGTTGTCAATTATGACGATAAAAAGTGATTAAATGGCATTCAACTATAAATAAAGAGTCAACATTAAGAATATAATACAAATAATAGTTGGTTTTAATAATAAAAAATTAATGATACACACAGGAAGCACAAAACATTTAGTATAAAAAACACCTTTGATAAACGAATTTTATTGATTTTTTGGTAGTATTTGATAGAACTAAGACTCGTATTATTTCTACAATGCATCGAAAAAAGAGGTTTTAATTTGTTCTCCAAGGACATTCAGACTAAAGTTGACAATCTTCTGAGTCGTTATCCCATCAAGCAAAATGCACTAATTCCAATTTTACTTCTGGCTCAGAATGAAAATGATGGTTGGTTGACGGAAGAGTGGATGCAGCACGTGGCAGACATTTGCGAAGTGCCGCTTACTCATGTTGAAGGCGTGGTTACCTTTTACACTATGTTTCGTTTGAAACGTCCCGGGAAATTCCATTTGCAGGTTTGTACTTGCGTACCATGTTGCCTCGTTGGAGGAACAGAGTTGTTGGAACACACAGAAAAAAAACTAAACATTCACGCGGGACATACTACAACTGACGGTGAATTCAGCATTGAAGAAATGGAGTGCCTTGGTGCGTGCAGCTTTGCACCTGCAATAATCGTAAATGAAGACTATCATGAACAGGTAACTCCGGATAAAATGGATAAATTGATTGATCAACTCAAACAGTAAAAATGCTAGAAGAAACCCTTGTTCTTTTCAAAAATATTAGAAACCCCAAATACGATAAGTCTCTGGCCGGTTACAAAAAAACTGGTGGGTTTAAATCTTTGAAAAAAGTATTTGGCATGAAGCCGGAAGAAGTTGTGCAGGAAGTCAAAGAATCCGGAGTACGCGGACGGGGCGGAGCGGGATTCCCGACAGGTTTGAAATGGAGCTTCATGGCAAAAGGAACCGGTAAACCCAGTTATCTGGTTGCCAATGCTGATGAATCTGAACCGGGGACTTGTAAGGATCGCGAACTGATGCTTAAAGATCCTCACCTTTTTTTGGAAGGCCTGATGATTGGAAGTTATGCTGTTGGTTGTCATCATGCTTATGTCTATGTTCGTGGCGAATTTTTTCCAGCCATCAAGATCTTAAATGCTGCGGTTGATGAATTATATGCAGACGGGCTACTTGGACACGACCCGCTGGGCAGCGGCTTTAATTTGGATATCACTATCCACACCGGCGCGGGTGCTTATATTTGCGGTGAGGAAACCGCACTGCTGGATTCATTGGAAGGCAAACGCGGACAGCCCAGAGTAAAACCTCCTTTCCCTGCAGTTTCAGGCTTCAACGGATGCCCAACAAGTGTAAACAATGTTGAAACATTGGCCTGTTTGCCCTTTATTTTTAGCGATGGAGGAGTGGAATCTTTCAAAAGTTTTGGTCCACAAAATAATTCAGGGACGCATTTAGTGAGCTTGAGTGGTCATGTAAATAGTCCGGGAGTTTATGAGTTGCGAATGGATGTCAGTATGAAAGACATTATTTACGAAATCGGCGGAGGCATCCGGAATGGAAAGAAGCTTAAAGGTGTAATTCCCGGAGGCTCCTCTTCACCTGTCATGAAAGCCGATGAAATTGATGTGCTTTATAACTTTGATGATTTGGCAAAAATAGGGACCATGATGGGGTCTGCGGCAATGATGGTCTTTGATGAAGACACCGATGTAGTGAAATTACTCCACCGCATTACCCGTTTTTACGCCCATGAATCCTGCGGACAGTGTACGCCCTGCCGCGAAGGAACTCACTGGTCTCGTCAAATTGTCCGGGATTTTCTCAATGGAAACGGAAGTGAAGAAAAATTGAAGCGTCTTGACCGAGTCGGCGGAAACATGTTGGGGACCACTCTTTGTGCTTTGGGGGATGCCGCAGCGTTGCCGATTCAAAGTATTGTAAACAAATTTCCGGAGGAGTTCCGGAATTATTATGCCACTACTTAAACGAGTTTTCCATGCCTGTATTTCAAATTGATGGTGAGCCGGTTGAATATGAGCCGGGCGAAAAAATCCTTTCTGCCGCTTTACGTTGCGGAAAAATAATCCCTCATTATTGCTACCATCCCGGAATGTCTATAGTCGCCACCTGCCGAATGTGTCTGGTGGATGTGATCGATCTTGGTAATGGCAGACCTGCACCAAAACTCCAAACCGCTTGTTCTGTTGATGCCACGGAAGGCATGAAGATCGAAACTCTCAACGAAAAAGTTGAAGAGGGACGGAAACTTGTTAATGAATTTTTGCTGATTAATCACCCTCTCGATTGTCCGATCTGTGATCAGTCCGGAGAATGTACTCTTCAAGACTACGCTTTCAAATATGGTTCCGGAAAATCGGAAATGGATTATTCTAAACGGGTTAACGGCTGGCGCGACATTGGTACTTTTGTAGCCCTGGAACGTAACCGTTGCATACAATGCTCTCGCTGTGACAGATTTACCAGGGAAATCACCGGTACCAACGAATTCGGCATGTTTAACCGTGGACATGAATTGGCCGTGGATACCTATACAGACAGACCGATGACGAATAAATTTCAGGGAAACATGGCGGACATTTGTCCGGTCGGCGCCATCACGGAAAAGGAGTTCCGCTTCAAGCGTCGCGTTTGGAAACTGAAAAAAAATCATTCCATTTGTACCGGCTGCTCTACGGGCTGTAATGTTACGATAGAACATGACCGTAACGAAGTGTTTCGACTCAAACCTCACGAAAACCAAAATGTCAATAAATGGTGGTTGTGTGATGAAGGTCGTTTGACTTACAGAAAAATGAATGAAAAAAAATCCAGAATAAATCAGCCTTTGGGACTAATTGGAGAGAATCTCGAAGGTATTTCATGGGAAAAAGCATACGGTGCAATTGCGGAACGAATAAGAGAACTGAAGCCGCTGCCTCAAGAGGTTCTTGCACTTACCGACACTCATGCGAGCAACGAAGAATTATTTTTAATTCAAAAACTTCTGAAAGAAGGATTCTCTTCTGAAAACATCTTTTGCCCTTTTCCGACGTGGGAACAAAGTGAAAGTGATTTTTTCATCAACACCCTCATCACTACAGACAAAACTCCCAACCGGGCTGGAGCCCTGGCACTTCATATCAAGGGAGACCTGAAAAACACAAAACTTAAAAAAGTGATTGAAGGTGATCTGAAAGTGGTCTTTGTCCTGGGAAACCCATTTGAAACAGAATTGGAGTTTAAGGAAATAATAAAGCGAACACAGTTGGTAATTCATATTGGAGTTTTCCACAATTCCTGGAGTGAAATTGCTGATGTCGTTCTTCCCGGACAGTTTTATTCAGAAAAAGAAGGAACCTATACCAACAAAAATCAGCGTGTTCAGTCGACTGAAATTGCCGTCAAGGCTTTACGCAGGACTCGCCCGGAGTGGCAGATTATTTCAGAATTATCGCAGGCTCTGGGGCACAAAAGTAGTTTCGAAAGTATTCCACAAGTTTTTAACGTAATGGTTCAGGAGGCAAAGGCATTTACCGGAATTAGTTTTGATAAAATTGGAGGCCTTGGAATTGAACTGACGAAAAATACAAAAGACCCTGGTAAAAAAGTTGTACCGGAAATGACAGCTATTTAATAGTCCACCATTATTCATTCCGTAATTTAAAAACTATGTTAACAATTTTTTACATTTTTGCTGTATTGAGCGTGCTGGGTGCGCTGGGTGTCCTTTTTTTACGGAATCCAATACACTGTGCGCTGTCTTTGGTGGGGACTTTTTTTTGTTTAGGAGCTATCTATGTGATGCTCAACGCAGAGTTTGTAGCAGTCATTCAGGTTTTGGTTTATGCTGGCGCAATCATGGTTCTTTTCCTCTTTGTGTTGATGCTGCTTTCTTCAAAGGACTCTGAAAAGTATGTCAACAAATGGTCCGTGGGGAAAATTTTGGCTGGGCTTCTCTCATTGGGAATTTTTATTCAAATTGCCGGTCTATTCACAGCAAACGAATTACAGCTTGGATCGAAGGGGGAATATCCACTTGAGGTTGTAGAAGAAGTTGGTTCGATTACTCTAATTGGACGCCTGCTTTTTACAGATTATATTTTGTCATTTGAAATAATAGCTATTCTCCTGCTAGTTGCAGTAATTGGGGCGGTTGTGATTG
>Ga0209089_10004144_pt1 | contig 12152 bp, 14 predicted proteins | sample ArcticOcean_MG_C_FD_187431 | JGI IMG/M metagenome (GOLD analysis project Ga0209089, IMG submission 187431) | Marine microbial communities from western Arctic Ocean - ArcticOcean_MG_CB2_150 (SPAdes) (version 2) | ecosystem: Environmental > Aquatic > Marine > Oceanic | place: Arctic Ocean: Canada...
CTGAGAACCTGCCCTAATATTTCTATATCCGAATCAAAAGATTCTGGCTTTAAGGGGCCGAAAGAAAACCTGAAAAATTGACGTAATGGTGATTGGCCACCCCTCCGGGCCATATCGCAGTCAGTTCCTTTTAAGATCGCAGCTCCACGGGTAAATAGCTCAGCATTGAGTTCAGCAGCGGTAAGATCACCGGGGAGTTTACACCAGTGGTAGAAGCCACCATGGCCGGAAAACAAATCTAACCCAAGATCTGAGAATGCTTTGCCGTACCGATTCCGTTGACTGGCATAAAATTTAGGGATGGCTTTATGAGATAAATCTATTCGATTTTTATCCAAAAGTTGCATGGCATACAATTGGGAAGGCCGGGACACACCGCCCATGCCGAATGAAGAAAAATTCCCTAAAATCTCGATATTCTTTTTTGCGGCGATCACCCAACCAATCCGAATCCCCGGAGCCTGAAGCCCCTTTGTGGCGGCTCCGCTCACGAATAAGTTAGAATCTTCAATATTGTCCATATATCGCAGGGCACTCACCGGCGGTTCGTGGAACATTTCGTAGGCCTCATCAACCAGTAGTCCGGTGTCACCATACGCAGCACTAATCACCAGATTTTTCAGTTCATCTCCAGATTTGGTTACCCCGGTTGGGTTGCATGGATTGCTCATCAGTATCAATTTCCGGTTTGCAGTGTCTGTCCCCAAATAATCAGATACTGATGGGGAGAATCCATTGTTTTCTCCACTGTCCACCAATTCATAATTTCTTTTCAATAAGCCCAACATATCATAATAGGGCGTGTATTCTGTAGAGGCGATGCGAACGGTAATGTCTGATTCTAAAAATAATAACAATGCCACAAGCCCGGGACGGCCACCGGCGAAAATCATTACATTTTCCGCTTCAATTTTGGCACCATGATAATGGTTATAATATGCGGCGATCGTTTCCCGCAATTGAGGTTGACCCCATGCTTTGGGATACATCAAATCCGTGGAATCAATATCCACTTGTTTTGGCATTTTCGGACCGCCGGGAATTTGGGTAGTGAGGGGGAAGCCCTGGCTCCATGGATGGGTACCCGACTCACCCATCGGTGTGCCGAATACATCCTGGAATGCATACAATGTTTCGTAGATACCCATGGGGGGAACATGGTTTAAGAATAAATTCACTTTTATAGGTTCCTTCCTTCAAAGTCTAAGATAGCGAGAGTTGTTTGAGATTCTTGGGCCGTTATATTTGAAAAGGCGAGGATGAAAGCAAATATTTTCAAGCAGTGCTTCATAGATTAAATTACATATAATTACCCAGCAATTTGGGTGTGTCTTTTATAAACAAAAAAGCCCATTGAAGTGGGGTTCAAATTGATTGTTTTTGCTTGAAAAACTCTTACTTATAGAGTTTTTCTGTTCTCTTATCCATATTTTTCATCACCTCTTCTAGCATATAGATATATTCGTTCAGTTTATAATCACGACTTTCTTCTGTTATATAGTGAATTTTTAATTGTTCAAATTCAGTTTTTCGTTTATTTGATATCTTTTTCCAATGAAGGTCATCTTGTAAAAACCGAGTCAATTCAGCTATAAAATTATCCTTATCAAACTTCTTGGATTGTTTTATCAGGTTCGTATATTCAACATTCGTTATAAAATTTAGTATTCCAATTACTTTTAAAATTGATTTTGTTTGAGTAGTTGATAGATTATCGTTCTGACTCTTAAGCAGATTTTCAAGAGAATTTATATGTTCAATTCTTCTGTCCATTATTTCAGCTTTCTTTTATTTGAGCCAGAGGCGTTTCATAACGGAAATTACACAGAAATTACCCAACAATGAGGGTGTGTCTTTTATAAACAAAAAAGCCCCCGTTAGGAGTCTATTTTTAAGGAATGGTGATAAAAGACTTTATTTAAGTAAAAAGTGCATTAAGTTATAGGATGGTTCCTGATATAGATAAAATCATGGTGGCCCTTCTTTGTAGCGATGATGAAGGTGTAGTTCTGGATCAGGCAGTGTTTTTCGCGGAAAAATTTGGTGCGTCTTTAGTTGCCATCCATGTTAATGGTCCCCATGCAGGTGAAATGAGTATGATGATGGATAGTCCAGGGCCAAAAATAACCGAAGATATGATCAAGGATATGTTTGTACAACATGGCTATGAACATTGGTTGAAGAAGCTAGAGATTAGAATTCCAGAAGGTGCGATCGAATCGAAGACAATTGCAGAACATGCTCAGGATGTTGATTTGTTGGTATTAGGTCACCGCAAAATGAATAAATTCAAAGCGAGTTTTATGGATTCCGTAGATGAAGGGATTGCCAACTTGGTTTCTTGCCCTGTAGTGGTGATTCAAAAAAATTAACGTATATAAACTTACTACTATAAACACCTAAAAAAACATGGAACACACCGTTCAACATTCAAGTGCCCTGATTCCCATTATTGTATTTGTCATTGTTTATGCAGCTATCACTTTTGAGCTGGTAAATAAAGCAGCAGCTACACTGGCCGGCGTTGGTCTTCTTGTGGTTTTACATGTTATTAATGAACACCAGGCGGTTAGCTTCATTGATTTTGAGACACTTATGTTGCTGACCGGAATGATGATATTGGTAACCTTGATAAAAAAATCAGGGTTCTTTACTATTGTCTCCGTTCGAATAGCGGAAATCACAAAAGGTAGCCCTGTGAAGATCCTGGTATTATTTTCCATTGTAACAGCGCTTATGTCTGCTTTCCTTGATAATGTCACCACCGTATTGATTATTATACCCATAATTATTGAATTAACCAGAGGGCTGGGGCTTAATCCAAAAAATTATGTACTGAGCCAGGTAATCATATCAAACATTGGCGGCACGGCAACACTGATCGGTGATCCACCTAATGTAATTATTGGATCAAAAGTTGGACTTTCATTTAATCAATTCATTCTTACGTTATCACCTGTAGTCATCGTCGTGTTTATAATCGTTTTGGCATATATCTGGTTTATCAATCGCGTCGAGTTCAAGCCCATTAACACTAGCCTATCCAAACTGGTAGCAGTACAGCTATTACTGGAAAAAATCAAGTTTGAATTTTCTAATATTACAATCGATAAAAAATTAATGATCCAGGGTTTAACTTGCTTAACTATAGCTATTTTACTGTTTATTACACAAACAATCACCGGCTTAGCTCCTGGGGTAGTGGCCTTGGGCATGGCCATGGTATTATTAATCATTTCCAAAGCTGATGTGGAGGAAATATTAGAAGAAGTTGAGTGGAGTACTCTACTATTTTTTACAGGCTTATTTATACTAGTTGGGGCACTCGAGGAATATGGTGTGATCAATTGGATCGCTCAAAACGTATTTATGAATGTAGGGGACGATCCTTATATCCTTGTTTTGCTGGTCTTATGGGTGTCCGGTATTGGTTCTGGTTTCTTAGATAATATCCCCTTTACCATCACCATGATTCCAATTATCCACTTGATTCTTGAAAGCACTCCAATCCCTAATGATATTTTATGGTGGGCATTGGCGCTCGGCGCTTGTTTTGGGGGAAATATTACCATGATTGGTGCATCTGCAAATATTATTTCGGTAGGTATAGCAAAAAAATATGGTGTTGAAATTTCATTCATTGATTTTATGAAAAGAGGTGCTGTTGTAACCTTGATATCACTTATCGTTTCTTCTATATTTCTGGTGCTATATCTTAGGTTCTCTTTATGAGCAATAAAGACCAGTTAGTTTTAGATGCCCTTTTCAGGGATATTGTGAAGTTTTATTCATCATCCCAAACCAGTTTGATCACATTGCAGGCACTGCAAACATCGATCACAGAACTGGATTGTCCCGACGAAGACTTTGCAAAAGAATTAACTACAGTTTGCGATATCATTAAAAATAGCCGACCGCGGATGTTTCCAATTGATAATCTTATTATACTTTTAGAGAAGAAACTCCAGGAAAACAATTACTTTTCAGATAAAGATTTTGATTCTCGAAAAACTGCAATTATAGAGATTATTAATCTTCTAGCGGAAAGACTGAGAAATGATATGAATGAACTGGCTAATCAAGGTGTAAAACATATCGAAGATGGGGATTATATAATTCTGCATTCGGTTGAAGAAGCAGTAGAGCTATTATTACCTATGGCACAGCGTATGGGGAAAAAATTTGAAGTACTAATTCTTCGACAAGATTTAGTTAAAACAAAACAGGTTATTACTCTTCTGAAAGCTGAAGGCATTAAATACACTGTTATTCCAGAATGGGATTTGATCCACTTTTTTGATAAAGTGAATAAACTATTCATTGGTGCTCATGCGTTAACAGTTGATGGAAAGTTTGTTAGCGATAGCGGCACTTCGAATATTGTCAGTGAGTGCCACATTCATAATTTGCCGATCTACCTCTTTGCTCCATCTCTTGAAATCACGAATAAGTTTTCAAGAGATCAAAATCTCTATTTAAAAGATGAGTTAATCAGTGTAAATGGATCAGAATACAACCTTGTCTCTCATTCTAGTGATATTCTTTCTTTAGATTTAGTGGACCATCTTATTACTGAAGAAGGGGCAGTAGATAAAAACAAGCTAGAAGAATATTGTAAAGTATAGAAGACTGATAAGTTCTTAGTTCTCTTCACAAGAGAAAATAGATTCAAACCAAGTACTACCAATAAATTATATTTACGCTCTACAAATTACCGATTAGCTTTTTTAAGTCTCTTTGCTGCTTTTTTTTCTTTTGCGGTTTTAGCTGGCGCTTTTTTAGTGGCTTTTTTAGAATCTTGACCTTTTCCCATTTTTCACTCCTTTTGTTTTCTTGAATTTATAAAAAATTACCCAAAAATGTGGGGGGCTTTTTATTTTATATCATTATTTATTTTTGGTAATCAAATACCTATAGTTTGATTATTTTAGTCTTCCATAAAACAGGAGGTTTACCCATGAATCGGATTTTAAAAGTAATAATGTTACCATTAATTGTTTCCAATCTTTTTGGGCAGGGAAAGAAAATATTCATTTCTGCCGATTTGGAAGGCGTAGTCGGCGTAGTTACCGCGGAGCAACTCGGTCCATCAGGTTTTGAGTATAACCGCTTTCGGGAATTTATGACTGCAGAAGTAAATGCAGCCATACAGGCCGCAAAAGATGCAGGAGCCACAGAAATACTGGTGGCGGATTCCCATGGCAACGGACAGAATCTACTTATCGAAAAACTGCCGAAAGATGTGCAGGTGATCCGGTCCTGGCCCCGACCCCTGGGTATGATGGAAGGAATTGATGCCAGTTTTGATGGTGTGATTTTTACCGGGTACCACGCCAGTACAGATAATATGGAAGGCGTTCGGGCCCATACTTTTTCCAGTTCTAAATTAACATCTGTAAAGGTAAATGGTCAGGTGATGACAGAAGGATCCTGGAATGCAGCCATTGCAGGGCATTTTGGTGTTCCAGTCATCATGGTTTCAGGCGATGATGCAGCAGTGAAGGAAGTAAAAAGCATCATCGGGAATATAGAGGGTGCCATCGTTAAGGAAAGTATCAGTTTTCATTCGGCCAAATCCCTTCATCCAGAAGCTGCCTATGATCTCATTGCAGAAAAAACAGCTTATGCCGTGAAAAATATTAAAAAATATAAACCATATAAAATTCCAGGGCCTATCACCGTTTCCATCACCTTTAAACATTACCAGCCATCTCAGATTTTGGCATATCTGGATATGTTTAAACGTACTGGCTCACATACCATTGAATACAAAGCAAAGGATATGATAGAAGCATCCCACATCATACGGGTAGTTACAGGTTTTAACGGGGGGAAAACTTCCCCATAAAACAATAAAAATTATCTTGTGGGAAAGTTATGAATGCACAAAGGAGAAAAATGATAATTATTGCAGAGTTATATCCTAATCTATTGAATGGCTAACCCCCTATTTACCAATGATGCCGTTGTACTGGGCTATGCAGTAGGGACATATGGTGCATGGTTTTGTGGTATGTTGATGCAGGTCATTTCTCATTAAATCGGATATGAAATATTTTTATTTTAAATACGTAATTCTTTGATTCAGGATCAATATGGGTGATCCGTTTTTGAGAACCCACATCCACCTTAAGAAAAGATCGTCTGTCTAAGTTCTGCGTCATTCTAATTCAGTGAATCTGACGAATTTAACCTGAAAAAATTAAATGAATCTGAAATGAAACTTTTAATAATCGGACCGGTCCTCTTGGGAATTTTATGACCCCCATCATATCTTTTGAAATAAACAGGGTTACCCCGTTCCTTAAAAAAATCATGCGCTTTCTCGCTCGCTATCACATGGATAATTTCATCCTGACTTCCGTGAAGAAGGAGTACCGGTGTAGCTTTACTTTCTTTCGTTGCTTCATTCGAGAGGGTATCCCTGTATTTGATAAATCCCGCAATAGGGACAATTCCACCGATAGCAAAGGGGAGTCGTAGAGCAATCTCCATAGCGAGGCTGGCACCCTGGGAAAAACCAATCAGAAAAATATTTTTGGGTGAAAATCCCTCAGATCTAATATCTGCTAATAATTGGTGTATTCCAACCCTGGTTTTTTCAATATCCCATCCCGTTTCATCTGTACCACTGAACCACGAATACCCTTTCCCTGAATCTGCTTTGTATGGTGCTCGAGGAAAAAACCATTGTGCATCATCAATATTCATCATCTTGGCTACTGGTTCGAAAACATGTTCATCACCGGTCCAGCCATGGAGACCAATAATGGCTTTTGTTGGTTGATCCGAAGAACTGAATGTTCGGGTGACTAATTTAGAATTCGCAGCAGCAGTCATCAACAATGGATACGGTATTGACGTTTAATTCTTCTTCCAAAATATAGGTTCGAATACAAGCGCCCACATCGATGCCGTCTAAAGTTGCCAGTCCTTCATATTTAGCCAAATCACTTGCCGTTACTTTCATGTAAATAAACCCGCCTAATAGATCACCGCAACTATTGCATTTAGCATCTCGATCACAAGAACCGATAAAAACCATCAGTACGATGGGCAGGATCCATTTTATAATATTTTGTTTTATCATAGATTGCTCTCTTGTTTCATTCATTGAAATTGGCTTCCGCCATTAATATCCATTTTGCATTACCGGGTGACCGGCTCGGCTCCAATCGATAGAGTTCTCCCGTTGCCGTATCCAGCATATAATGCCAATGGGTCCGTTCGATTTGAAAGGACTGGAGTTGAAATCGCCCGGCAGCTTTATCTTTACCAAGCTGGTCTTGAACAAAGGTATCTAATTCGTTCATGATTGTCTTCAAACTATCATCTTTGGTCTGAGCAGCGCCCATGATTGTGAAAATCATAGTGGTGAAAAGTAAACCACTGATGATGCCTGTTATTATTTGTTTCATTATTTCCTCCGTGTGTTAATTCTCAAAAGTGCGCTCAGCCTCATAGTCCGCCATGCGTTGTACAAAATCGTCTTCATCCTCTGCCTGGAGCAAGGGACTGAGCACAATATTCTCATCAATAGAAATGGTCATTTTGGGGCCGTAATCATGGCCGGGATAAATAATGGTATGACCGGGAAGATCAAAAATGATATTATAAACCGATTGGTAAAGTTGGCGTGTGTCGCTTCCTTTGCTCACGGTTCTCCCTGTTCGACCCACAAAAAGCGTATCCCCTGTAAACAAGATGCCGTTCAAAAGATAACAGACAGAATCAGGGTAATGCCCCGGCGTGTGGAACACTTCCAAACTCAATTGTCCCACCGTGACAATATCTCCATGTTTCACCGGCCGCTTTAAAGTGGATTGAATCTTATCCTCAGAATCCTTATGTATCATAACCACCAAATTGGGAAAAGCGTCCACATATTCATCTATATAAGCGGTATGGTCTCCGTGCGTGTGGGTAATAAAAAGGACGATTAGTCCTTTTTTGCTCACAAAGGGCAGAATCTGTTTCAAGGGTACAGATGCATCCATAAGAAATTGGTTCCTAGTACGTATGCAGGTCACCAAGTAAGTGAGGTTATCATCATAACCTCCCTTGAAAGATCGAACTGAATAATCTGTTTCAGGCATTACGGCAGGAATTTAATTCTCTTTTTCATGGGAAAGGATTCTCTTTTTGGAACTATTTTTAATCAAGTATATTCAATGATTATAATAATGTAATTGGGAGGAATTATGGAAGTTAAACAAATTGGAATGTATCTCATTATCGCCGGAGCCGTAATTTTGGCACTTAAGTTTATCAATGCCATTATCAGTTTTATTCTCAGTGATTTTCTGCTGGGATTAGGAACACTTTTACTCCTGGCAGGCGTGGCCATGCTGGCCACGAAATTTATTAAAGAAAACCGGGATGATGTGAAAGACGAACCGTTTCGAGGGGTCGACAAATGATTGTGGCCACAACCGAAACCATAGCGGGATATGTAATTACGGAAAATTTAGGAACCGTGATCGGAAACACAATCCGCGCCCGCCATATTGGAAAAGATATTATGGCTGGGCTTCGAACCATCATTGGTGGATAAATTAAGGAATATACGGGTATGCTGGCCGAATCCCGGGAGCAGTCCCTGATCCGGATGAATGACAAAGGAAAAGAACTGGGTGCCGATGCAGTGGTGGGTGTCCGTTTTCAGACATCAATGATTTTGTCTGGGACAGCAGAACTGCTGGTCTATGGTACTGCGGTGAAGCTGGGGCGCACTTAATCGTATGAATTCTAAGGCGTAGCCACGCCAATCGGCCGGTAAACATGCTGCGCCTTTATATTAATTATTTCTCCGAATCCCAGAAATCGTCTTCCATCAATATATCAAAGGCAGCTTGTTGTTTTTTAAGCCGGTTAGATAATACTTCATACACTTCAACCTGCTGGTTGGTGGGTTTGAAATCTGCTCCATATCGCGTTAAATCACTGCCCAATGCGGATAATCTTCCATATATTTTGGTGGGATTACGAAACGCATCTTCCCGCGCTCCCGTGAGCTTTATATCGAATAAATGGCTTTCAATTTCGTAAAGTCGAACATCCATATCCCGTGCAGCTTTTTCTTCATCTCTCGTCTCGTAATCATTTTGAAGTGAAAACCGGAGGTCTTCAACTTTATTGATGAGGGCCACATTTTCATTGATGGTTTCCCGCAATGTTATGAGGAATTTGAATTGGGCTTTGATATCCTTCATTGTTCCTGCCGTATTGGGATCTTTCAAAACACGAAATGACTGAGTTACCTCTTTCCCATCCACGTTGAGGATAGCTTTGTAATTTCCTGGTACAGCTTTGGGCCCCAGTTTTCCGCTGTTTACATCAATGTCCCAGGTGCGAAGAGGACGCCAACCATCTTTATTATAAGTGACCCAATCGACACCGCGGGGATTTACCTTAAGTTTAGCAGTTTTTGTTTTTTCATAACGCAAATCCCACATGACACGATTGACACCTAGTGTGGTTTTCCTCGGTGTGAGCTTTCTAATCTCATTTCCATTCATGTCTTGAATTGCAATGGATATTTCTTTTGCATTTGTGTCCGGGAGGAAAAAATCTAAATTGGCGCCGTAGGCAGGATTTTGTCCACGGATGAGGCTGGTGCCGTCATTTTTCATACTCTGGATAGTCTGGAATCGATAGGCATCCTGAACCGGCATGAAGTTCACTTCCTCTTTGTTGGCTTTGGCTAATTCCCGAAATGGACTGATATCATCCAGGATATAGAACCCACGGCCATAGGTGCCAACGACCATATCATCAAAATGCTCCTGGAGGCTGATCCAATAAACCGGCGCTGGGGGTAGGTTGTTTTTGATACGCATCCAATGAGCGCCATCATCCAGAGATACATAAACACCATTATCTGTTCCCGCATAGAGGATGCCAGGCGTTTGATGATCTTCTCTTACCACATGTACAAAACTGGAATAGGATTTTGGAATATCACCGCTGATATTTTTCCATGATTGCCCGAAATCTTCAGTCTTATATATATAAGGGTCGAAATCACCCATTTGGTGGAAATCCACAGAAATGTATGCGGTACCTTTATAATATCGGGATGCTTCGATATTGGAAATGGTTCCCCAGGGAGGCATTTCAATATTTTCGGTGAGATTATCCCAACCGCGTCCGCCATTTTTGGTGAGATGAATTTGGCCATCATTACTTCCTACCCAGATAAGCCCTTGTTTAAGTGGCGATTCAGTAATGGCGAACAACACGGATCCATCAAATGTCATGAGATTATCAATAGCGATGCCTCCAGAACTCTCCTGGTGACTTTTCAGATTTAAGGTAAGATCCGGCGAAATGACCTCCCAGCTCTGGCCAAGGTCAGTAGACCGGTGAACGTACTGGCTGCCCACATATACGGCATTTTTATGCTCAGAAATGTGGATGGGGAAGGACCAGTGCCAACGATATTTCAGATCTTTTGGTGTCCAGCCATAGGCGGCTTCGGGCCAAACACGGACGTTACGGGCATGGCCTGTTCTTACATCATACACTTCTAATCCGCCGTCATAACAGCCAGACCATATTATATTATTATCGTTGGGGTCGGGGATGCCGAAGCCTGATTCGCACCCGCCAAAGGCCCGCCAATGACCCAGTGAAATGCCCCGTTCTCGACTATTACTGGGACCACGATAGGAGTAGCCATCTTGACGATTCCCATAAACATTGTAAGGAATCTGATCGTCAACATGGGCGTGGTACATTTGGGCGATAGGGAGCACCACACGCTTAAACGTTTTGCCATCATTGGCGATGGAAGCGCATCCATCATGGGCCACCATAATTCGGTTTCCGTCTTCAGGATCGATCCAAATATCATGATTGTCTCCACCAGCGCGATACCCAGACTTAATGGTTTTACCACCATCTTCAGAAATACTGAATTGCACATTTAATATATATATCTTTTCAGGATTATCCGGGTCTACGGCCATGCGCATATAATATGGAGCACGTTCTGCCAGAGTATGATTCCTCGTAACGAGTTGCCATGATTTTCCGCCATTATCTGTTCGATAAAGTCCCGGATGGTCCTCTTCGCAAAGGGCATACATAGTGTTGGGGTTGCTCTGGGATATTGCGATTGCGACTTTACCTACAGGTTTCCCTTTACCCCCGGGGAGGCCGTTCTTATCCTGCCGTTCCCATGAGTCACCGCCATCACGAGAAATGAAAACACCGCCAGCATCACCGCCACTGTTGAGTCCCCAGGTGTTGATGTGAATCTCCCACATGGATGCGAGGAGGAAATCAGGATTATTCAGATCGATGGCAATATCAATACCGCCAGTATTTTCATTGATAAATAAAACGTGTTCCCATGACTTTCCACCATCGGTGGTGCGGTAAATACCCCGTTCTTTTTGAGGACCGTGGGCATGACCCAATGCTGCTGCATAAACAATATTGGGATTGGTTGGGTGAATGACAATGCGGCCGATTCGAGCCGTTTTTTCTAGGCCCATATTTGTCCATGTATCGCCGCCATCGGTGGATTTATAAATCCCATCTCCTATTGCATGTGCAGGGCGAATGAGAAAAGTCTCGCCTGTGCCAGCCCAAACAATATTAGGATCTTTTTGTGAAACGGCCAGAGCGCTAACGGATGAGACATCCTGGTCATCAAAAATGGGTTGCCAGGAGATACCATTATTTTTCGTGCGCCATAAGCCACCGGAAGCAGCACCTACATAGTATGTGTTGTGATCGGAAGATACACCGGCTACAGCAATGGCGCGATTCCCATCAGGACCAATAAAACGGAATTTCAGATTTTTGAAATGATCAGCATTGATACCTTCAGCATAGATGGCAGAAAAAAAGATAAGAGATACGAAGAACTTTCTCATATGATCCTCAATGGTGAATGAAATGGTTGGAAATATACAAAAAGCTGTGATTTACTATGGAGATGAAATTTTAATTCCTCCAGTCGCATTTTTACTTTTATCTTTTACATTAAATAGCCCGGCATTCTGCAGGGTTATTAAGTACCCCGGACAGGATTCGAACCTGTGACCTACGCATTAGAAGTGCGTTGCTCTATCCAGCTGAGCTACCGGGGCATAGATGCTTAAAAATAGGGTTGGAAAATTAAGGATTCAGATAGTGACAGA